>ENA-OSIY01000441-OSIY01000441.1-marine-metagenome-genome-assembly--contig:-NODE-441-length-23156-cov-7.721782_pt1 | contig 23156 bp, 23 predicted proteins | sample MGYA00237884_ERZ534233 | MGnify/ENA primary metagenome ERZ534233 (study PRJEB26412, sample SAMN06343840) | marine metagenome | isolation source: estuarine water | place: USA: Columbia River Estuary... | reverse complement strand
AAACATTGTCCGCACTATACATGATGCCAGTGTTGTGCGTCACAACGCCATTCTTAAGAATATAGTGTTCAGCATCTTTAACACTAAGGTCATATACTTTTTGTCGCCCTATTGATTTAATTTCTTTAATTTTCATTGTGTTATATTATAATATATTTTCTTTTGTTTGTAAAGGTCTTTTTTTACATTTATTTCCATGCCATCTTTTAAAATTCAATGTGTCTATATCTCTATTGCAATGCATGCATGTTTGCGTTTGAAGCCCTTGGGTAATTACTTTATAGCGATATGGGTTAATCCATTCATCCGAGTCTAGCTGCATTGCTTCATGTTTACTAACACGGATATTTTCTCCAGTGACAACATTTTTTAATGTTATGAGATCCGATCTGCCTATTTTAGCTTTCCATTCAGGAGTGCGGTTTATTTTGGCAACATTTTCTCTAAACCACTCAATATCTTCAGGCTTTCTTTTATTGCCTTTATTTTTATCTCCAATAGTTTTTTTAGTTTCCTCGCTATGAGTTTTTCCATAAAAACCGTTATCTTTACCAGACCGAGCTATTTTTTGTTTAGTTTCTTCTGATAATTTATTACCAAATGTCACACCAACGTATTCTCCATTTAACACCAATACATCATCTTTAGAAAGTCTAACAATCTTTCCAGTTTCTTTGTGTTTATATGTGGCATAATTTGGATTATGAAATGTATTTTCCATCGCTAAAGATTTATTGAAATACTCTGGAGATGATACCACATTTGCTTTTATTTGTTCTTCTCTTTCGCAATGTAAAACATCTTCATAATCTTCAGAAGTATATAAAATTTCAGTTTTGCATATATCAGATTGCACGATTTCTTTATAGTTTTTAACCGTTGAAGATCCGTAATATGCTTTATTTCGACTATCATATATTATACCATTCTTAAAAGAGCAATTTGTCTTCGATCCAATATAGAGGTATGGCATTATGCCATCGGCTTTACGTTTCGTGAATGTTATTTTATATACTATGTTCATCGGTTGTATGGGTTTATTTATACAACCGATGAACTTAAGAGTTAGGCCATTACTTTACAGTCTTGACCAATCACCAAATCTTTAGCTTCAACCCATCGGTCATCAATTAGAAACTTATGTGCATCACTGCAAATGACAGTGTGGCCATCCTCAAAGGTAACTTCATAGCATTCGGGCTCACCGTCTTCAAGAGTATCAGGATTCCAGACAGCAGTAACTTCCTTGGGCCCATCGAGTGTTTGAACGGTATCACCGGCAATAAAGTCTTCAACCGGTTTGGTTGTTCCATCAGGTAGAGTAATAAGTGTTCCAGCTGCAACACAACCTCCGCTAACAATAGCTTTTGGAAACAATCCAATTTCTTGATAGGTATGGTTGATTGCAAGCAAGCAAATGTTTGAAGGTGAAGCTCCAGCACATATAGAAAAATTAATGGATGCAGCTGAACAAGCTTATGATGCAGGTATGGATGTTAAAGAAATCATGGATATGATTGAACAACATTTAGGTCTTAAAATGGGAGAATAATATGAAACAAGTACTTATAGAAACACAGCTATTCAAACCATCCAAAGGTTTACTATCAGAAGGTAAAATGTCTGAAAGAGGTAATCCTCTAGTAGAAGGTATACTAGCAACTTGTGAAGTTGAAAACGGTAACGGTAGATACTACTCTGAAGACCTATGGAAGAGAGAAATAGATAAGTACATGGAATTAGTTAGAGACAATAGAGCAACAGGAGAATTAGATCACCCTGAATCTCAAGTAATCAACTTAAAAAACGTTTCACACAACATTAAAGACATAAACTGGGATGGTAAAAACATCATGGGTACAATAGAACTACTACCTACACCATCAGGAAACATTTTAAAAGCACTAATAGACAGTGGTATCACAGTAGGTGTATCATCCAGAGGAATGGGTTCACTAGAACAAAAAGGTGAGCTAATGGAAGTACAAGACGATTTTGAATTACTATGTTGGGATTTTGTTTCAACACCATCCAACCCAGGTTCATTTATGACACTAAAAGAAGGTAAAGAAAATAACATTAACCAATATGCAAAAGCCAACAGTATAGTAACAGAAATACTATGTGCAAACGGTAATTGCCCAATATTTTAAAAAATGAACGATTTCGATTTAAGAAAATATTTAGCTGAAGGTAGGCTATTAAAAGAAACATTTGTAAAACTTTCTGATGAACAAAGAAAGAAAGTAAAAGATGCTGCTAAAAGAGGAGAGGCTCCTGAAGATGTAATTGATTCTGATTTTGGGGGTGATGACAAGTATCTCCAATCTGTTAAGGCTTTAATGGATAAATTAGCTGAAGGTAAGCTATTAAAAGAAGACAAAGGTATAAACTACCTTAAGGATGCATTTGAAATATATCTTGAAGGTGGTGATGATTTTAACAAAGAAGTTGGTGAAACAGAAACTGTAAAGTTTGAAAATGATGAATCCCTTATTTCTAAAGAAAAATTTAAAGTTGCTCTTCAATCACTTCCTACCACAGTAAAAGTTGATGCATATAATGTTAATTTTGAAAAAGATGGGAATGACATTATAGGTACATTTAAAATAGAAGATAATTTAAGAGACTACTGGTCAGAATGGGCAGCAGGAGAAATTGAAGTTGGTAATGATACCGTTGGGGTAGAATTTGGAGATGCAGATGATGAAGCTATGGGTGTATTTAAAGATTATGTTAAGGCAGTTAAAGCTTTGAATGCTAATTCAAAAGAATTAAGAAATGATATTGCTGGAGCAGTATCAACTATACTTTATGATGGTGGTGATTTTGAAGATTATGAATTTGATATTTTAACAGCGGACCAATTTGACACAATAAAAGATATTATTTAAAAATAAAAAATTTTGATTTAAATTAATATATTTATATAACCACATATTTATACACAAACATAATAATAACGCATTAAACGCACTAAAAATGGACAATAACTTTAATATAACCGCATATTTCAAGAAACAATACCTAAAAGAAGACCTTACAGATGGAAATCTTGAACCAGCAATGGAAATGATGCTAAGTAGTGCTATTGATATTTTTGAGGCAGCAATTGAATTAGATGGATTTGGAGAACAATTTGATGAAGAAGACATTTTAGAAATGATAACATCAAAAATAAGACAAGCAATAGGACCTAGAATGGGTTAAAAATTAAAAAAAACAAAATAAAATGGATAATTTCGATTTAAAAAAATATTTAGCTGAAGGTAAGCTATTAAAAGAAGAAAAATTTAATGGCGCTATCATAAGAAAAGGATCAAGTGATAAATCCAAAGAAGATACTAAAATAGTAAGACAGGCTTTAAAAGATAAAGGTATTAAATTCACTAATAGAGGAGAATTTGGGATGGATTTTAAAGACGCAGATTTGGCTCAAATAAAAAAAGTAATAGCAGGTGCAAAAGTTGGTGAGTTTATTATATCACGTGATGTAAATGAAAACAATCTATTAAAAGAAGAATTTGCTGGTGTTTTTAGTGGGTGGGCAGATGATATGTTAGGTATGGAAGAGCCTACTTTCTCAAAAGGACCAGAACTAAAACTTAGATCTAAAGCCGACGCAGGTAAAACTAGTTTAACTTATTATTTTCAATTAGCAGATAAAAAAGGAGATGGAAATCTTCAAATGTATATAACTGTAGGAGATGAACCTTCAATTAAATATAGAGCAAATAATCTTGATGATAGTAAAGTTAAAGCTTATATAGATAAAAGAAAAGATGATTTTGTAAGACGTTTTGATTTTATAGCAGAACAAAATTCAAAAGAAGAAATGGGTAAAAAATACCATGTTGGAAGTGGTTATGAAGATAAAGTTACAGATGAAGATGTAGCTTCTATAAAAGATGGAATAAAAAAATTAAAATCACTTAAAATAGAAACTTTTTAAAATAAATTTATACAGACTGATTCATAACCAGTCGCTTTAAAAAAATAATTAGACAGTTGTGGCGTCTCCCTTGGAGATGCCACTTTTTTTTCGTATATTAACCCAAAAAACTCAAATATAAATGGAGAAAACAGTAATGGTAGGAGCAGGAGTAGCAAACATAAACGCAGCTACTAAGCTTATAGACAATGGATATGAAGGTAAAATAACAATCATAGACATGGGTAAAGACCCACACAACAGATTACCTGAAGAAGTAATGACAGGAATGCTAGGTGCAGGAGGATGGTCAGATGGTAAATTAACATACCATACATCAATAGGAGGTCAATTATCAAAATATTGTGGAGATAAAAAAGCAATGGAATTAATGGATCAGGTTATAGAAAATTTTAAACGTTTTCACCCTAAACCAGAAGCAGTACAATGTTCAGATCCTCAAGAAGAACCAGAATTTATCAAACCATACTTTGGTTTAAGATTATTTCCAGTGTGGCATGTTGGGACTGATTATTTACATGAAATAGGTAAAAATTGGTATAAGTATTTAGTTGATAATGGTGTTGAATTTATATGGGAGACTAAAGTAACTAATATTGATTTTGAAAATCAATTAGTATCTCTAGGTGTAGTTGATGAAATGTCCTATGACCGTTTAATTTTTGGTGTAGGTAAATCTGGAATTGATTTTGGTAAAGCACTAGCTGAAGAATATAAGTTACCAACTGAACCTAAATCAGTTCAAATAGGTGTTAGATTTGAAGCACCACAAAAACACTTTCAAAAATTAATAGACATATCATACGATTTCAAATTATATAGAAAATATGATAGTAAAGGTGTTTCATTAAGATCATTTTGTACAAATAATAATGCAGCTTATGTAGCAGCAGAACACACATATGGAGATTATAGTTACAATGGTCATGCTAAAAAAGATGAAGCATATAGAAATGATATGACTAATTTTGGTATACTAATGGAGATTAAAAACATAGATAAACCATTTGATTGGTCTAGAGAGGCAGTTAAAAAACTACAAGTAGATGGAAAAGGTACATTTTACTCTCCATCCCACAGAGTACCATCTAAAACATCAGAAGGTGATTATGTTAAAACTCATGTAGTAGATAGTATAGACCCATTATATAAAGCATTAGGTGAATATGCTTTTTACATAGAGGATTTTATAGAAGATATGACTAAAGTATTTCCAACATTAGGAGATGATTGGGGGATATACATGCCTGAAGTAAAATATCTATCACCTGAACCATTAGTAGATTATGAGGATTTAAGTTTAGAAGATTATCCAAACATACACTTTGTAGGCGATGCTTTAAGTGCAAGAGGTATTACAGTATCAGGAGCACAAGGAATATATGTTGCAGAAAGCATATTAGAAGAAACAGAAGACCCATATCCAGAATTTTTCGAAAGTGCTTTGTTTATTTAAAAGATCTTTCGTATATTACATTAAAACAATATTATGGCAAAAGCAGAAAAAATTTATGAGTATAAGAAGATGAGAGTAGAAAATGCTATTCATCATTTATTTAGAGAACAAGGCAATGTAAATTGGAAACACCACAACCCAGATGGACCAGCAATAGGACCAGTAAATGAAGGCGATAGAAGTGTTACTAAAAAATACTATTTATATGGCATTGAAAAAACTAAAGATGAGTTTAACGAATATAACCAAGAAAAAGAAGGTTTACCTTGGTATAAAAACCCATCAATGAAAGCAGTAGCAAGATTTTAATATGAAAATAGGTTTTTGTGGTACAATGAGTGTAGGTAAAACTACACTAGTCAAAGCGTTAAAAGACTTACCTGAATTTAAAGACTACACATTTAGAGTAGAACGCTCTAAACACTTAATGTCAATGGGTATTCCCTTAAATACAGATTCGACATTAAAGGGACAAACAGTATTTTTATCTGAACGAGCAGCTGAGTTAATGCAAGAAAATATTATAACAGACAGAACTATTATAGATGTTATGGCATTCGCTCAATGTTCTGATTCAATGAACTACCTAGAAAAAGATAAATTCATACATTTAGCATATTGCATGTTACACGAATACGATTACATATTTTACGTTTCACCTGAAGGAGTAGAAATAGAAGACAATGGAGTTAGAACAACAGATGCTAAATACAGAACTACCATTGACGAAACTATTAAATACTTTACAAACAAATACGGTACTAGGATTAAAAACCTAATTGAAATCAAAGGTAGCACGGAAGAACGTATCAAAGTTATACAAGAGACACTTTCTCCACAATATGTATAACAAATACTTTACGATGAAAAAATCTGAACTTAAAGAAGCAATCAAAAACGAAATTACATCTGTATTATCTGAACAAAGTAATAATCCTGATTTTGATAAAAAAGTAGCAAGTTTTGCTAAAAAAATCAATAATGAAATGGATTATCCTGGTGGAGTACTAGAAGCCATGAAACAAATTAAAAGCCGATTAGAAAGAATTATTGGTAAAGTAGAAGACGCTAAACGTGGAGGTGCAGAAGAAGAACCACTTATGAAAATGGTTGGTTTAAGTGAAGGTACTTGGTCACTTGGAAAAGCATCAGACATAAATATAATTTTAAGTCAACTTCAAGACCTATCTAAAAAAGCATATAATATAATAGGCGATGATGAATTTTACAATGGTATAGACGCTGCAATTACACGTGCTGAAGAATTAATGATGAATGCTCCTTTAAATGAGGATGATGAACCAACAGCAGCAGATTTAAAGAAAAAAGATTCAGTAGCTACTATCTCAAACAAACTTCAAAAACTAACAGCTAAAATGAAGAAAAAAGCTAAAGAGTTTAAAGAAGCAGAAGGTAAAGCTAAGGATAAGCTTAAAGATGAGCTGAAAGATATGACAGCTGAAAAGAAAAAACTTGAAAAAGATCTTTAAAAACTTTCAAACCCTCACAATAATAGGGTTAGTAATAGTTATATTTTTACTTAGAGAATGCAAAGGAGAGAGCAAAGGTGCTCCAATAGAACCTGTTACTATAGTAAAGATAGAAACTAAATATGATACTATTGTTGAAACAGTAGAAACATATATTCCAGAATACAGAACCAAAGTAAAATGGAAAACAGTACACGATACAATAGAGGTACATGATACCATCCCAACAGACACAGCATCTATTTTAAAAGACTATTTTGAAACCTATGCATACACAGATACACTAAAAACAGATAGTGTTACATTTATAGTAAACGATACAATATCTCAAAATAAGATTTTATCTAGAGGCATAAACTACAGTTTAGTATACCCTACTAAAATAATCTCAACAGAACGTGAGGTTAACAAAAGGGAATTGTATATTGGATTTGGTTTAGGAGGTGATAAACAACAACTAAGCTATGTAGGTAGTGAATTAATGCTACGAAATAAAAAAGAACGAATATATGGGGTAGGATTAGGTATAAACAATAATTTTGAACCTATATTAACATTCAAAATGAGCTGGAAAATAAAATTTCCACAAAAACCTAAACTTAATATACCCATAGAATCTCTTCTATGAGTGACATAAAAAAAGTAATAAGACAAGAATATCTAAAATGTGCTAGTGACCCTATACATTTTATGAAAAAATACTGTTTTATACAGCATCCTCAAAGAGGTAGAATACAATTTTCATTATATCCATTTCAAGAAAAAGTACTATCTTTATTTCAAGATAACCCATATTCCATTATCCTAAAATCTAGACAGTTAGGTATATCTACCCTAACAGCAGGTTTTTCATTATGGATGATGATATTCAACCAAGATAAAAACATACTCTGTATAGCAACAAAACAAGACACAGCTAAAAACATGGTTACAAAGGTTAAATTCATGTATGAAAATCTACCTTCATGGCTTAAAATATCAGCAGATGAAAATAACAAGCTAACACTACGATTAGCAAATGGATCCCAAATTAAAGCAACTTCAGCAGCATCAGATGCAGGTAGATCAGAAGCAGTATCTTTGCTACTAATAGATGAGGCAGCATTCATTGAAAACATTGGAGAAATATGGGCTTCAGCTCAACAAACACTAGCTACTGGAGGTGGATGTATAGCATTAAGTACTCCTTACGGTACTGGAAACTGGTTTCACCAAACATGGGTTAGAGCAGAAGAAAAAGCAAACGATTTTCTACCTATCAGATTACCATGGCAAGTCCATCCTGAAAGAGACCAAACATGGAGAGACAGACAAGATGAACTACTAGGTGATCCTAGAATGGCAGCACAAGAATGTGACTGTGATTTTTCAACATCAGGTGATGTTGTATTTTACCCTGAATATATAGAATTTTATGAAAAAACTTACATTAAAGATCCTCTTGAACGTCGTGGCGCTGACAGAAATTTGTGGGTATGGGAGCCTTGTGATTATTCGAGAACGTATATGGTTGTGGCTGACATCGCTAGAGGAGACGGAAAAGACTACTCAGCATTCCACATCATAGACATTGAAAATAATACTCAAGTAGCAGAATATAGAGGACAATTAGGCACAAAAGAATTTGGACATTTACTAGTAGGCATAGCTACAGAATACAATGAAGCACTATTAGTACCTGAAAATGCAAGTATAGGATGGTCTACAATACAAACAATAATAGACAGAGGTTATACTAATTTATACTATTCACCTAAGAGTGGAGAAGTAAGAGCTGATTCGTATTTTGACAGATACATGGATACATCAAAAATGGTACCTGGTTTTACAAATTCATCTAGAACACGACCAATGTTAATAAGTAAATTCCAAGAATACTTAGGCGACAAAGGTGTAACTATACAAAGTAAAAGGTTAATAGAAGAAATGAAAACATTTGTTTGGAAAAACGGTAGACCAGAAGCACAACAAGGCTACAATGACGATTTAGTAATGTCATTTGGTATAGCAATGTACATGCGAGACACAGCATTTAAATACAAGCAGCAAGGAGCAGAATTAACAAAAAGTATGTTAAATAGCATAGTAACAAATAAACCCTCCCATATAGGAGCATACCGACCAGCTAAAGACAAAAACCCATACAGAATAGACAATCCATATTCTGGTGGAGAAGAGGACATTAGCTGGCTTTTATAATATTTATACGATATACACATCATGGCAGATAAAAGATTATTTTCAAGACTAAAAAGATTATTCGCAACAGACGTAGTAATTAGAAACGAAGGCGGTAACCAGCTTAAGGTTATGGATATAAACAAAATCCAACAATCTGGAGAATATGAAAATAATTCACTAGTAGACCGATTTAACCGATTATATTCTACATCACCTACTTCATTATATGGTTACCAAAGTAACTTTAACTACCAAACATTAAGACCACAATTATACTCAGAATATGATTCAATGGATACAGATGCTATTATAGCTTCTGCACTTGATATCATAGCAGATGAATCTACACTTAAAAATGATATGGGTGAAGTATTATCTATACGTTCATCTGATGAAAATATTCAAAAAATACTATATAATTTATTCTACGATGTTTTAAACATAGAATTTAACCTATGGCCTTGGGTTAGAAATATGTGTAAATATGGAGATTTTTTCCTTAAATTAGAAATATCAGAAAAATTTGGTGTATATAATGTTATACCTTACAATGCATTCCATATTGAAAGATTAGAAGGACAAGATCCAGATAATCCATCTGATATACAATACGCATTTGATCCAAACGGTGTCTCAGCAGGTGGTTACGGATATTATAATGTTCCTAATGCTAATGATATAAATCAAAATTCAATTATATTTGATAATTATGAAGTAGCACATTTTAGATTACTTACCGATACTAACTTCTTACCTTACGGTAGATCATACATAGAACCAGCACGTAAACTGTTTAAACAATACGTTTTAATGGAAGACGCCATGTTGATACATAGAATAGTAAGAGCACCTGAGAAACGTGTATTTTACATTAACGTAGGAAACATTCCACCTGCAGAAGTAGAAAACTTCATGCAAAAAACAGTTTCTAAAATGAAACGTACTCCATATATGGATGAAAAAACTGGTGAATATAACTTAAAATACAACATGCAAAACATGCTTGAAGATTTTTATATCCCAATTAGAGGTAATGACACAGCTACTAAAATAGACACTACACCTGGATTAGCATATGATGGTATAGCAGATGTAGAATATTTAAGAGATAAATTATTTGCAGCCCTTAAAGTACCTAAAGCCTTTATGGGTTATGATGAAGACACAGATGGTAAAGCTACATTAGCAGCACAAGATATTAGATTTGCTCGTACAATAGAAAGAATACAAAGAATACTTGTATCTGAACTACAAAAAATAGCATTAGTACATTTATATACTCAAGGTTACACTGATGAAAATTTAACTAATTTTGATTTAAGTTTAACCACACCATCAATCATATACGATCAAGAGAGAATAGCATTAATGACTGAAAAAATGACATTAGCACAATCAATGTTAGACAGTAAATTAGTACCTTCAGATTGGATATATGAAAACATATTCCATTTCAGTGCAGATGAATACGATGAATATAGAGATTTAGTACAACAAGATACTAAACGTAATTTTAGATTAGCACAAATAGAAGCAGAAGGTAATGACCCATTAGAAACAGGTAAATCATATGGTACGCCTCACGATTTAGCTTCACTATATGGAATGGGCAGAACACAATCAGATCCTGGCAATGTACCAGATGGATATGATGAAAAAAATCCATTAGGCAGACCAAAAGAAAAAATGACTGATCGAGGTACCCAAGATAATGCTTTTGGCAAAGACCCATTAGGTAGAGAAGCTGCTAAAGGTGGAAATGACACTGAATCTAGTAGATTAAGACCAAAGTTTAAAGGTGGTTCTCCATTAGCAATGGAACAAAGAGAGATGCTTAAAAAAGTACCTGGACCACAAAGAACTGGAAAACAGCTTGTATTTGAACAAGAGAAAAAGGGAAATGATCTATTAGATGAAAATCAATTGAAATAATAGAATATTTTTATATATTTATAAATAAACCAAATTACACGGAATGAACATTAAACATTCAAAGTACAAAAATTCTGGTATTCTTTTTGAATTATTAGTAAGACAAATCACTGCTGATACTTTAGACGGCATTGACTCACCAGCTAGAAAAATTTTAAAAGAATATTTTGTTAAAACAGAATTAGGCAGGGAATACAAGTTATACGAACAATTATCCAAACACACTAGTGTTACAGAAGCAAAAGCCAATCTAATATTAAATTCATTATTAGAAACGTCTTTAAATTTAAATAGAAGTGCTTTAAAAAGACAAAAATATAATTTAATCAGTGAAATTAAAAAACATTACGATTTAACTAAATTTTTCAAACACAAGCTTCCAAACTATAAAACACAAGCAGCTCTTTACATGCTAACTGAAATCAAAGCAAATAAAGAATTTTCTAATCCTGAATTAGAAATAAACAATAAAATTACCATTTTAGAACATTTATCTGAGAAATCAATAGTAAAAGAAACTAAAGAAACTGTTATAGATGAGTTTCAAACATATGATAAAGGTTTAAGAACATTAACATACAAAGTATTACTTGAAAAGTTTAATAGTAAATATGATACATTACTAGAAGAACAAAAAGAAATACTTAAAGAACTCATCACATCAATAGACAACACACCTAGACTGAGAGAATTTCACAATACTAAAGTAAACGAAATTAAAGAATCACTAACTGAACTAGGCAATGCTGTTACAGATAAAGTTACTAAAATTAAAATCACAGAAGTAATTAAAATGCTTCCTACAATAGATAAAACATCTAAAGTTAAAGATGATGATTTAACTAACCTATTACAATATTACGATTTAATACAAGAATTAAAGGATGTACAGGTTCAAGCTTAAAGAAATAGAAGTAGGTGATACTGAAATCAGAGGAGGTAAAAAATCAACTGTTTCCGCTATAGATGATGCTACAGGCAGAATCGAATGGGATATAGTAGATGCCGCTGACTTTTCATCAGTATACAAAGCACTATCAAAAGCAAACGATTTTTTAAGTACATTAGAAAAAGAAGGTAAAGCTAAAGACGATGTAGTAATAGATGGATTTGCAGAAGACATAGCTAAACTATTCAATGCATTCAGAACACACGTTAGAAAGGCATATCCAAAAGAATACGAACGTGTATCAAGATTAAAAGAAACTGTAGTTAAAGAAAATGAATCACCATCTTTAAAAGCTAAAATTGCGGCAGATGATTTTATGAGAATGTATCGTTCAACATTTAGAAGAGTTTTTAGTAATTTTGGTAAAGAAGCAGAAGCTGAATTTAAAAATATTGTAAAATTAAAAATATGCCAATTACAAGAAGAAGAAGTTGAAGAAGGCGAAGGTATAGGATATTTAACACCAAACGCATTTGGTAAAAAGAAAAAAAACATTTACACTAGCCAATACGGATACAAATTAGTACCTAAAAAAATTAAAGGATCAGGTATGATAGTTAAACAACTATTTGAAAAAACTGACCGTAATGAATTCCAAACAAAAAGAATTGTGGCATTTGATGAAGTAGAAGAAAGGTTTAACAACATATCCAAACTTATATCTAATGCTAAAAATGAAACAGCACAATATTACAATGAAAACCCAGGTTCATATGCAATAGTATATTCAACCGATTACATATTTGAACTATTAGAAGAAATTGAAGCAAAATTATTAAATAACCCAGAATGAAAACATTAACCGAACAATACAGATTAATAAAAGAAGACAAAGGACACAAAGGTGTTTTTCTTAAGGAAGCAAAAAAGCAATTTCCTAATTTATTAACTAATTCATCTACGTTTAAAGAAGCAACAACTATCCTTAAACAAAAGAACATTATATCTGAAAACTACGTTGATTTAAAACCAATCAACAATATTATTGAAAGAAAAAAAGAAGGATTTGAAAATGCATTCGCAAATTTCTTAGCTGAAGCAGAAGCAAAAGCTGAAGAGAAAAAAGTAACTAAAGAAGTAGAAGACATAGACGAAAACAACTATGACTACGAGGACAAAAAAGACCCAAATAACATGATCTTCGGTCAAATCCAAATGGGATACTATTTTGAAATGAAGCAAGAAAAAAACGCTGACAAAACAATCGATGAGATTAAAGATATTGTGTTTAAAAACCTAGCTAAAGACCCGATTTACTACACTAAAAACGGGCAATTTGGTGTTGAAGTAGGATACACAGATGACAACGTTGCTTTAGGTGAACCAATAGAAGCAAAAGGTGAATACAAATCATCAGGATATGGTAAACTAAAAGAAAATAAAGAACCAGTTAATGAAATAGCAATAGCAGGTGGTTTAGTAACAGGTGGAGGATTTACATCAGCTAACTATATGGATTTTTATGGTTTACATGAAGAAGATACTAATGAAGCTAATTTTAATATTAATAAAGATGATTTAGGAGATTTAGATCCAAAAACACTTCAAAAAGATGATACAGTAAATGTAACAGAAGATGAAGCTCCACCACACATAGAAAAATTAATAGACGCGGCTGAACAAGCTTACGATGCAGGTATGGATGTTAAAGAAATTATGGATATGATTGAACAACATTTAGGTCTTAAAATGGGAGAATAACATGAAACAAGTACTTATAGAAACACAGCTATTCAAACCATCCAAAGGTTTACTATCAGAAGGTAAAATGTCTGAAAGAGGTAATCCTCTAGTAGAAGGTATACTAGCAACTTGTGAAGTTGAAAACGGTAACGGTAGATACTACTCTGAAGACCTATGGAAGAGAGAAATAGATAAGTACATGGAATTAGTTAGAGACAATAGAGCAACAGGAGAATTAGATCACCCTGAATCTCAAGTAATCAACTTAAAAAACGTTTCACACAACATTAAAGACATAAACTGGGATGGTAAAAACATCATGGGTACAATAGAACTACTACCTACACCATCAGGAAACATTTTAAAAGCACTAATAGACAGTGGTATCACAGTAGGTGTATCATCCAGAGGAATGGGTTCACTAGAACAAAAAGGTGAGCTAATGGAAGTACAAGACGATTTTGAATTACTATGTTGGGATTTTGTTTCAACACCATCCAACCCAGGTTCATTTATGACACTAAAAGAAGGTAAAGAAAATAACATTAACCAATATGCAAAAGCCAACAGTATAGTAACAGAAATACTATGTGCAAACGGTAATTGCCCAATATTTTAAAAAATGAACGATTTCGATTTAAGAAAATATTTAGCTGAAGGTAGGCTATTAAAAGAAACATTTGTAAAACTTTCTGATGAACAAAGAAAGAAAGTAAAAGATGCTGCTAAAAGAGGAGAGGCTCCTGAAGATGTAATTGATTCTGATTTTGGGGGTGATGACAAGTATCTCCAATCTGTTAAGGCTTTAATGGATAAATTAGCTGAAGGTAAGCTATTAAAAGAAGACAAAGGTATAAACTACCTTAAGGATGCATTTGAAATATATCTTGAAGGTGGTGATGATTTTAACAAAGAAGTTGGTGAAACAGAAACTGTAAAGTTTGAAAATGATGAATCCCTTATTTCTAAAGAAAAATTTAAAGTTGCTCTTCAATCACTTCCTACCACAGTAAAAGTTGATGCATATAATGTTAATTTTGAAAAAGATGGGAATGACATTATAGGTACATTTAAAATAGAAGATAATTTAAGAGACTACTGGTCAGAATGGGCAGCAGGAGAAATTGAAGTTGGTAATGATACCGTTGGGGTAGAATTTGGAGATGCAGATGATGAAGCTATGGGTGTATTTAAAGATTATGTTAAGGCAGTTAAAGCTTTGAATGCTAATTCAAAAGAATTAAGAAATGATATTGCTGGAGCAGTATCAACTATACTTTATGATGGTGGTGATTTTGAAGATTATGAATTTGATATTTTAACAGCGGACCAATTTGACACAATAAAAGATATTATTTAAAAATAAAAAATTTTGATTTAAATTAATATATTTATATAACCACATATTTATACACAAACATAATAATAACGCATTAAACGCACTAAAAATGGACAATAACTTTAATATAACCGCATATTTCAAGAAACAATACCTAAAAGAAGACCTTACAGATGGAAATCTTGAACCAGCAATGGAAATGATGCTAAGTAGTGCTATTGATATTTTTGAGGCAGCAATTGAATTAGATGGATTTGGAGAACAATTTGATGAAGAAGACATTTTAGAAATGATAACATCAAAAATAAGACAAGCAATAGGACCTAGAATGGGTTAAAAATTAAAAAAAACAAAATAAAATGGATAATTTCGATTTAAAAAAATATTTAGCTGAAGGTAAGCTATTAAAAGAAGAAAAATTTAATGGCGCTATCATAAGAAAAGGATCAAGTGATAAATCCAAAGAAGATACTAAAATAGTAAGACAGGCTTTAAAAGATAAAGGTATTAAATTCACTAATAGAGGAGAATTTGGGATGGATTTTAAAGACGCAGATTTGGCTCAAATAAAAAAAGTAATAGCAGGTGCAAAAGTTGGTGAGTTTATTATATCACGTGATGTAAATGAAAACAATCTATTAAAAGAAGAATTTGCTGGTGTTTTTAGTGGGTGGGCAGATGATATGTTAGGTATGGAAGAGCCTACTTTCTCAAAAGGACCAGAACTAAAACTTAGATCTAAAGCCGACGCAGGTAAAACTAGTTTAACTTATTATTTTCAATTAGCAGATAAAAAAGGAGATGGAAATCTTCAAATGTATATAACTGTAGGAGATGAACCTTCAATTAAATATAGAGCAAATAATCTTGATGATAGTAAAGTTAAAGCTTATATAGATAAAAGAAAAGATGATTTTGTAAGACGTTTTGATTTTATAGCAGAACAAAATTCAAAAGAAGAAATGGGTAAAAAATACCATGTTGGAAGTGGTTATGAAGATAAAGTTACAGATGAAGATGTAGCTTCTATAAAAGATGGAATAAAAAAATTAAAATCACTTAAAATAGAAACTTTTTAAAATAAATTTATACAGACTGATTCATAACCAGTCGCTTTAAAAAAATAATTAGACAGTTGTGGCGTCTCCCTTGGAGATGCCACTTTTTTTTCGTATATTAACCCAAAAAACTCAAATATAAATGGAGAAAACAGTAATGGTAGGAGCAGGAGTAGCAAACATAAACGCAGCTACTAAGCTTATAGACAATGGATATGAAGGTAAAATAACAATCATAGACATGGGTAAAGACCCACACAACAGATTACCTGAAGAAGTAATGACAGGAATGCTAGGTGCAGGAGGATGGTCAGATGGTAAATTAACATACCATACATCAATAGGAGGTCAATTATCAAAATATTGTGGAGATAAAAAAGCAATGGAATTAATGGATCAGGTTATAGAAAATTTTAAACGTTTTCACCCTAAACCAGAAGCAGTACAATGTTCAGATCCTCAAGAAGAACCAGAATTTATCAAACCATACTTTGGTTTAAGATTATTTCCAGTGTGGCATGTTGGGACTGATTATTTACATGAAATAGGTAAAAATTGGTATAAGTATTTAGTTGATAATGGTGTTGAATTTATATGGGAGACTAAAGTAACTAATATTGATTTTGAAAATCAATTAGTATCTCTAGGTGTAGTTGATGAAATGTCCTATGACCGTTTAATTTTTGGTGTAGGTAAATCTGGAATTGATTTTGGTAAAGCACTAGCTGAAGAATATAAGTTACCAACTGAACCTAAATCAGTTCAAATAGGTGTTAGATTTGAAGCACCACAAAAACACTTTCAAAAATTAATAGACATATCATACGATTTCAAATTATATAGAAAATATGATAGTAAAGGTGTTTCATTAAGATCATTTTGTACAAATAATAATGCAGCTTATGTAGCAGCAGAACACACATATGGAGATTATAGTTACAATGGTCATGCTAAAAAAGATGAAGCATATAGAAATGATATGACTAATTTTGGTATACTAATGGAGATTAAAAACATAGATAAACCATTTGATTGGTCTAGAGAGGCAGTTAAAAAACTACAAGTAGATGGAAAAGGTACATTTTACTCTCCATCCCACAGAGTACCATCTAAAACATCAGAAGGTGATTATGTTAAAACTCATGTAGTAGATAGTATAGACCCATTATATAAAGCATTAGGTGAATATGCTTTTTACATAGAGGATTTTATAGAAGATATGACTAAAGTATTTCCAACATTAGGAGATGATTGGGGGATATACATGCCTGAAGTAAAATATCTATCACCTGAACCATTAGTAGATTATGAGGATTTAAGTTTAGAAGATTATCCAAACATACACTTTGTAGGCGATGCTTTAAGTGCAAGAGGTATTACAGTATCAGGAGCACAAGGAATATATGTTGCAGAAAGTATATTAGAAGAAACAAAAGACCCATACCCAGAGTTTTTTGAAAATGCTTTGTTTGTTTAAAAAATCTTTCGTATATTACATTAAAACATTATTATGGCAAGACAAAGAAAAGAAGGTTATTTTTGTGAGACAAAAACAATTACGGTTGAAGACCTTGAATATGATTTAATTAGATTTGAAGGAGAAGATTCTTGGAAAATTCACAATTGGGAAGGCCCAGCAGTAAGATCAACAGATGGAGTTAGAAAAAAATCAAGATATTATTTATATGGATTTGAATATGATAAAGAATTATACAGTGAGTCTATAAAAGAAAGAGAAGGTCTTCCTTGGTATAAAAACCCAGCCATGAAAGGGGTTGAAAGATTTTAATATGAAAATAGGATTTTGTGGTACAATGAGTGTAGGCAAAACTACACTTGTTAATGCCTTAAAAGAATTAGAAGAATTTAAAGATTATAACTTTAGAACAGAGCGTTCTAAACATTTAATGTCAATGGGTATTCCATTAAATACAGATTCAACATTAAAAGGTCAAACAATATTCTTATCAGAACGAGCAGCTGAGTTAATGCAGGATAATATTATAACAGATAGAACTATTATAGATGTTATGGCATTTGCCCAATGTTCGGATTCAATGAACTATCTAGAAAAAGATAAATTTACACAATTATCAGCTAGTTTAATACATGAATATGATTATATATTCTATGTTTCACCTGAAGGGGTGGGAATAGAAGATAATGGTGTAAGGGAAACAGATTCAAAATATAGAGAATTAATAGATTTTACTATTAATATGTTTTTAGATAGATATCAATATAGAATTAAAAATTTAATTAAAATTAAGGGTACTACAAAAGAACGTATTAAGACTATACAAGAAACACTTTCTCTGCAATATGTATAACAAAAATATACCCACAATGAAAAAATTTGATCTTAAAGATGCAATAAAGTTAGAAATTAAAAGTATCCTTACAGAAGGTATAGGCGACGATTTAGATGCAAATCAAGAAAAAGTTAATACTTTAAAAGCAGCTATAGATGCTGCAGGAGAAAATCTTGAAGAAGTCTACCAAACTAGATCCAAAATGGAACAAATAGTTGATCTATTCCAGGAGATGATGGATGATGAATACGATGGAGTACCATATCCAAAAGTATTAAATAGATTAGTTAAATTTATAGATGACGACTATAAAGCTGCAGAAAGAGAAGGTGAAAAATTTTTAAATATAAGAGAAGAAGAAGAACCAACAGCAGCAGATTTAAAAAAAGAAAAATCAATAGCTAAAGAAAAGGCAGATGCTTTAAAAACAAAAGAAGCAATTGATAAAATTAAAAAAGATCTTAAAAAAAATAAGTCTGAACTTCTAAAAATATCAAAAATTGACAGAAAAGAAAGAACAAAATCTGAGCAGTCATTATTTGATAGTATGGTAGATAAGACTAAAGAATTAAAGAAACTTGAAAAATCTCTTTAGAAATATACAATCTATAACAATAGTTGTATTACTTATTATTATACTTTTTTTAAGAGAATGCCAAGGAACTAAAATTACATCTCCATCAGAAGAAGGTACAGTAGTAAAGATAGAAACTAAGTACGATACTATTGTAAAAACTCTAAAAACTTATGTCCCAGAATACAGAACAGAAGTAAAATGGAGAATTAGAACTATTCATGATACAATAGAAGTACATGATACTATCCCTATAGATACTTTATCTATATTAGAAGATTATTTTAAAGCATACGCGTATGCAGACACATTAGCAAAAGATAGTGTTACCTTTATAATAAATGATACTATAACGCAAAATAAAATAATATCAAGAGGAATAAAATATTCTTTAGTTTACCCTACTACAATAATTTCAAAAGAAAGTGCAGTAAACAAAAGAGAGTTATATATTGGGGCTGGATTAGGATTAGCAGGTGGTAATTTTAACAATATAGGAGGAGAATTAATACTAAAAACTAAAAAACAAACATTGTATGGTATTGGTTTTGGTTTAACTGTAGTAGACATTAATTTAGTACCTACTATATCAGGTAAAATGTATTGGAAAATTAAAATGCCAAAAATTAAAAAACCTACTATTACTGATTTAATAGACCCAACAATTAAATGAGCGATATTAAAAAAATAATAAGACAAGAATATTTAAAATGTGCTTCAGATCCTGTACATTTTATGAAAAAATATTGTTTTATACAACACCCTCAAAGAGGTAGAGTTATATTTAATTTATACCCATTTCAAGAAAGAGTATTAAACTTATTTAATGATAACCCATATTCTGTTATTTTAAAATCTAGACAATTAGGTATATCTACTTTGTCTGCAGGTTATTCTTTATGGTTAATGTTATTTCATAAGGATAAAAACATACTTTGTATAGCAACGAAACAAGAAACTGCTCGTAACATGGTTACAAAGGTAAAATTCATGTTTGAAAATTTACCTTCATGGCTTAAAATTACAGCACCTGAAAATAACAAATTATCTTTACGGTTAGCAAATGGATCTCAAATAAAAGCAACCTCAGCGGCATCTGATGCAGGTAGATCAGAAGCAGTATCACTTCTAATAATAGATGAGGCAGCCTTTATTGATAATATAGGTGAAATATGGGCTTCAGCTCAACAAACATTAGCTACTGGTGGTGGGGCAATAGTATTAAGTACTCCTTATGGTACTGGAAATTGGTTTCATAAAACATGGGTAGCTGCAGAAAATCAAGAAAATGATTTTTTACCTATTAAATTACCATGGTTTGTACATCCCGAAAGAGATCAAGAATGGAGAAACCGACAAGATGATTTATTAGGTGATCCTAGAATGGCAGCACAAGAATGTGACTGTGATTTTAGTACTTCTGGTGATGTAGTATTTTATGGAGAGTGGATGGAGTTTATTAAAGAAACCACTATATCAGAACCAACCGAAAGAAGAGGTGTTGATCAAAATTTATGGATTTGGGAACCAGCTGATTATTCAAGAGAATATATGATTACAGCTGATGTAGCTAGAGGTGATGGTAAAGATTTTTCGGCATGCCATGTAATGGATGTATTAACTAATACTCAAGTAGCAGAATATAAAGGACAGATGCCACCTAAGGAATTTGGATACTTTTTAACTGGTTTAGCTACAGAATATAATAATGCAATGTTAGTAGTTGAAAATGCTTCAATAGGGTGGGCAACACTAGATGCAATAATTGAGAGAGGGTATAGAAACTTATATCATTCTCCTAAATCAGAACAACTAACGGCACAATCTTATCTTAGAGTGTACGAGGGCAATAGTGAAATGACTCCGGGTTTTACAATGTCAATGAGAACAAGACCTCTTTGTATTAATAAAATGAGAGAATTTATTGGCGATAAAAGTGTAACTATTCGCTCAAAACGTTTACTAGAAGAAATGAAAGTATTCATTTGGCGTAATGGAAGACCAGAAGCTCAAAGAGGTTACAATGATGACTTGGTTATGTCATTTGGGATTGGTATGTTCCTACGAGACACGTCGTTAAAATTTCAACAAGAAAGTGTAGACAGAGCTAGAGCCGCTTTAGGTGCAGTTAAGTCTAATAGCACAACTTGGAGTGGAGGATATTCAACTAATAGTGTTGAAAATCCATATAAAATGGACGTAGGTGGTAAAAATGAGAGTATAAAATGGCTCTTATGATATTTATAAATAAATAATAAAATGGCAGATAAAGGACTATTTCCTAGACTTAAAAGATTATTCTCTACAGATGTAGTGATTCGTAATGTAGGTGGCAATCAACTTAAAGTATTTGATGTAAATTCTATACAAAAAACAGGGAATTTAGAAACAAATGCTCTTATAGATAGATTCAATAGAGTTTATACTAACTCATCTACTTCGCTATATGGTGAACAAACTAACTTTAATTATCAATATTTAAGACCCTCGTTATATTCTGATTATGATGCAATGGATACAGATGCTATTATAGCTTCTGCTTTAGATATTGTAGCCGATGAGTCTACTCTTAAAAATGATATGGGTGAAGTAATAGCAATTAAATCATCTGACGAAGATATTCAAAAAATATTATATAATTTATTTTATGATGTATTAAATGTAGAATTTAATCTATGGATGTGGATTAGAAATATGTGTAAATATGGTGATTTTTTCTTAAAATTAGAAATAGCAGAAAAATTTGGTGTATATAATGTTATCCCTTACACTGCATTCCATATTGAAAGATTAGAAGGTCAAGATAAAGAAAATCCTGCTGAAATAAAATACAGATTTGACCCACAAGGTGTAGCTGCATCTGATTATGGCTATTACAATGCACCTAATCAAGATAGTGGTAGAGGTATATTTTTTGATAATTATGAAATGGCTCATTTTAGATTATTAACAGATGTTAATTTCTTACCTTATGGTAGATCATATATAGAACCTGCTCGTAAATTATTTAAACAATATACTTTAATGGAAGACGCTATGTTAATCCATAGAATAGTAAGAGCCCCAGAAAAAAGAATTTATTATATGAATGTAGGATCTATTCCTCCAAATGAAGTAGATGCATTCATGGAAAAAACAATTACTAAACTTAAACGTACTCCTTATTTAGATCAAAATACAGGTGAATATAACTTAAAGTACAACATGCAAAACCTATTAGAAGATTTTTATATACCAGTAAGAGGTAATGATCAATCTACTAAAATTGAAAATGTAAATGGTTTACAATGGGATGGAATTCAAGATGTAGAATATTTAAGAGATAAATTATTTGCTGCTCTTAAAGTTCCTAAAGCATTTATGGGTTATGATGAAACAACAGATGGTAAAGCTACATTAGCAGCTCAAGACATTAGATTTGCTCGTACTATAGAACGTATACAAAGAATTATAACATCAGAATTATATAAAATAGCATTAGTACATTTATATACTCAAGGTTATAGAGATGAACAATTATCTAATTTTGAATTATCATTAACTACACCATCTATTATTTACGATCAAGAAAAGATTGCTTTAATGAAGGAAAAAGTAGATCTAGCTTCTCAAATGATGGAAAATAAATTAGTCCCAACAGATTGGATTTACGAACACATATTCCATTTCAGTGAAGACCAATATGAAGAATATAGAGACTTAATAGCTCAAGATCAAAAACGTCAGTTCCGTATGAATCAAATTGAAACTGAAGGTAATGATCCATCAGAAACAGGTCAAGTATATGGTACAAGTTGTGGCCCAACCGATACGGGTCCTGTAAATTCACCCGCTTTTAATTCAATTAAGGGTAGATTAAAAACAATTCTTTCGGCTAGAAATTATTTAACAAAATAATAAATGTCTTGGACTATATATAAATTAAATGTATTAAAATCAATGATAACATTTCATTAAATAATATTATTAGAAATCATAATATAGCAGATGTAGATTCATCAATAATAAAAAAAGTTATGTATATATACTTCTCTTTTATAAATATATGTCACATGTATCGTAGAAAAAAACCACACGTAAATAAAGACAAACACAGAAATAAAGACAAACACAGAGATAAAGACAAACACAGAGATAAAGACAAACACAGAGATAAAGGCAAACATGACGATAGACCTCATTATGATTTATATGCTGTCTCTTATACACATCTCCGAGCCCACGAGACAG
>ENA-OSIY01000439-OSIY01000439.1-marine-metagenome-genome-assembly--contig:-NODE-439-length-23166-cov-10.922907_pt1 | contig 23166 bp, 17 predicted proteins | sample MGYA00237884_ERZ534233 | MGnify/ENA primary metagenome ERZ534233 (study PRJEB26412, sample SAMN06343840) | marine metagenome | isolation source: estuarine water | place: USA: Columbia River Estuary... | reverse complement strand
GGAGTAGGATTTTCTACTTTGGATAAAGAGAAACGTTCTTTAAGTATGTTTCATGATTTGTTTGTAAAGAACAATGTAATCGTTTGGGCTATTCGTGGAAATCATGACTTCAAACCTTATTTTGACAACGATCCTTTCGGATTTACTAATATTCGATTGATTTCAGACTATACAGTTCTTGAACTTGAAGGTAATAAAATACTTTGTGTTGGTGGTGCCGTGTCTGTGGATCGTGAATGGCGATATACTGGTGCACAACGTCGAGGAGACTTTGAAGTAAAACCAGGGCAAAGCTGGTGGAACGACGAGATTTTTGTTTTAGAAAAAGAAAAGATTGTCGATTTAAAAGGAATCAATATTGTTGTGACTCACACTTGTCCAAGTTATTGTCCTCCAGACAACACTTTTGGTTTTGGTCCGTTTGTTGAAGGAATCATTCGAGATACTGGAGATGTTGGGTTGAAAACTGATCTTAACGTAGAACGTCATGCAATGACTGAGTTGTTTCACTATCTAAAGATAAACGGTAACAATGTTGAAAAGCATTATTATGGACACTTTCATAAAAGTGAAGTTCAAACCAATGATGGTGTAGTTCATCGAATGCTTGGAGTTGGTGAGCTATGGGAAGAAAAATAAGCAATGAGATATAAAACGGTAGTCTATGTCAAATGGAAGCTCACTGGAAGGTTCGAGCTTTTCATAAACTTGGGTAAACTTTATTCTACTCATAGCGAGACTTCTTTGGGTGTAAGTCGACATACTCTAAACAAAAAAGATTTATTTAGTGGATACCACAACGACACTATTGAAATATTCAAATGTATAGTCAGATAAAAGAGAGTGAAAACTCTCTTTTTTTTTTATGTGATTTTAATATATACTTTGTTTAATGGTCGTTGAAAACGGTCATTAAAAAATAATAAAAATCACTATGGCTGCTAAAGCAAAATCATCAGGTTCTTCTACTACTCATTCTGGTAGAGCTAGAAAGAAAAGACCAGGGGTTCACTCCAAAAAGAAATCTTCTAAATCTAAAAGAGCTAGAAACTACAAAAAACTTAATGTAGGACAAGGTAAGTGAGATTTTGAAACAAAAAACAAAAACGACATATAAGTATCATGATTATTCAGATATTTTATGTCGTTTTTTTGTTATATATGTGGTTTGATACTGATGGATTTCTCGAATACTCAAAACTTTTTGGATTAAAAAAAAGATTTAAGATAAATCTGTGGGAAGAGTATAGAGAGATAAATCCAAAATTAGATTATTTATCATATATGAGATTGAAACAATCCAATTTTTTCATCAAGCTTATTACTTGTAAACAATGTCTTTGTTTTTGGTTGGTTTTAATATCTTGTATTTTTTTTACAAACTTTTTTTACTTTCCAGTCATTTATATGATGGCTTATCTAATATATAATTTAATATGCAAATTGATAAAATACTAATAATAGAATCACCGTTACATCTTTGGAGATTAATTCGTGCCAAAGAAGAGATAATAGATCAATCATCAAATGATGTTTTCTTTATACTTAACCTTTTCATGGATTGTGTGGATACCTATGTAAATGGGTGTAAATGTGATGAAGAAGAAAGTTATGAGGCAATGAATGAACAATACAATACTTCTATTAGACGTGAAGATGTTGTCTCACATTTAATAAAAGGATTTGAATGTGATAAAATAGAGTTTAAATAAAAAAACCATTAGAAAATCTAATGGTTTTTTTATTTGTTGTATTTTATTATTGAATACTTACGACTTCAATATCGAATACTAAATCTTGTCCTGCTAAAGGATGGTTTCCGTCGATGATGATTACATCTTCTTTCACTTCTTTCACGATTACCTGAACAACACCACCATCTCCACCATCTGCTTGAAGTAATTGACCTACTTCAACAGGGCCAGGCATTTTGTCTGCAGGTACTTCTACCAATAGATCTTCTCTGATTGGTCCGTATGCTTGTTCTGGAGCTACCGTTACAGATACTTTTTCTCCAATGTTTTTACCCATAATTGCGTTTTCAAATCCTGGAATTATTTGTCCAGATCCAATTTCGAATTGTAATGGGTCTTTTCCTTCTGAAGAGTCAAAAACTTCTCCGTCAAGAAACCTTCCTGTGTAGTGCACCTCTACAGTACTTCCTTGTGTTATCATATTAATCTTTGTTTTTTTTATTTATATTTATATCTATAAATATTCGAAAGTTTCCTTATATATGATTTAATATGATGTTTCCTTCTAAATCTTCTATTATATAAGAACATGATTCACAGAAGTCACCGGTATTGTAGTAGTTTTTGTCTTCTATCTTCTCTATTGCAGGAGTATGTATGTGACCTATCATTATTGCATCACAGTTTACTTCTTTAAGTTTCATAAGACTCAGAAGCTTAAAGTCATTTACAAACGATATGGCATCTTTTACTTTACTTTTAAGAAACTTTGATAGAGACCAATAGTCCAATCCAAAAATGCTTCTTATTTTGTTGTATACGGTGTTTATCTTAAAGCTAAGCTCGTATGCAAAGTCACCTATCATATACAAAAACGGATGTAGTCTGACAAATCCATCAAACTGGTCACCATGACATATGTAGATTGATTCTCCTTTTCCCGTCATATAAAACATCTGGTCTGATATCTCGATATCTCCAATATTCAGATTGCTTTCTTTTATAAGACCTCTTAGATAATGGTCATGATTTCCAAGTATGTAGTTTACCTTAACACCTTTTCTTGAAAACCTAAGTATCTTCTGTATTACGGTAGAATGACTTTCATTCCAATAGAACTTTCTCTTTAGAGATGTGAGGTCTATGAAGTCTCCTACGATTACAAGTTGTTCAAACTCATAGTTCTTGAATACTTCCAAAAGTTTTTCTGCTTGACATTTCTTCGTTCCTAAATGAACATCTGATATGAACAACGTTCTAATTTTTTCCATTATGGCTTATTATTTTTTTGACTATTTCATCAATTGGGTTATCCCAATCGTAGTCAATCTTTTGATAGTTTGTGATCCATTTAGATATGGTATCTTTGTTTAGGTCTTCCGTGAATATACCCATTCTTTTGAGCGCGATAGCATTACATAGTTGCTCGTATTGTCCTTTTATAGGAATAGACCAGATTTTTTTATTGAGAACCAAAGCTTCTGTTGTCGTTGAGAATCCAGAGGCAGTGATTACGCCTTTACAGTTTAGTAAGTCTTCTGTAAATCTGTCTTTGTTAAGCTTTTTCATTTGAACTCTATCTTCGATGTAATCTTCTTTTACGTCTGGTGAATAGATTTTCCAATCGTAGCAGTTAAAGTCTTTCAGTTGCTCTAAAACATAGCTTGTTGCTAATGATGGAAGATAAACCAAATAGAAGTCTTCTTCTTTAGTTTCTTTTCCCAATAATGTTTCACTTATTATTGGTAGTGACATAGAGTCATCATACTTCAGATAGTTCAAAGCTATATTGTGATCACATTTGGCAAACTTTTTCAGAAACATCTCTGATATTTTGTTCGGTGACTTTGGTCGTGGTGTATTCTTTGACAAAAACGAATATTGGTTTCCGATACCGATAGAAGGTATCTTATATTTCTTTGCACTCCATGCTGAAATCGGTTCAAAGTCTGAAATAACTATATCATATTTACTTACATCATACTCAATGTCTTTTAAGAACTGAGGTAGGTCCAACGATTTTATTGTTTTGATCCAGTCTATTCCACCACTTCTGTTATAGAAGAAGGATAAGCCTCGATAATGGTTCTTTACATCATATGGTAGTTCTAGCTGAGAATTGTTCCCAGATGTTATTATATCGACTTCACAACCACTTTCTTTAAGTGATTTGATTATCTGTATGGATCTGGTTATATGTCCGTTTCCCGTAAGCTGTATACCATATAAAATTTTCATAGTCTATATATGGTACTTATTTCTTTTAGCTTTTTGAAATGTCGTTTTTTTGTAAAAAAACCCGCTTGTTCAATGCTAACTTATCATTAACTTTAAACTTTGCTTTTATTTTTTATAAAAATCGTATGGAAATAAAGCTACCTGATATAAAAGGCACTTATATTGAGTCATGTGATGAACAGACATCTATAATATTAAATGGTGTTGAAAAATTTAAAGAGAGTAAACACAACTATCTTATAGTTCCTATGAGAATCTATAACATAATTCAATTTAGTGGTTATTTCAAATCGATTTACTATGATTTATCAGGAATTATGCATGTTGGATACCTGCTTGATTTTCATGTTTATTTAGATATGTATATACCACCTGATGAGATTCTAATCTCATATGATAAGTCTATATTAAGAGACAACAAGCTGGATGCTATATTGAATGGTGAAGATATAATAAAAGAAAAAAGAGTCAAGATAACTTGACTCTTTTTTATTATTTATTAAGATTTTTAAACTTTTCGAACTTGGCGATAATCTTTTTGTTATCGTGATCTATTTGAATGTTAGTTGGCTCCATTGCTTTTCCTGCACCTGCCTCAACAAACTCATCTCTTGTAACATCTTTAGTATTACCTTCTTTGTCTGTGATTTGATAATCAAAGTTCTCGTTCGCAATTGGTTTACCATATTGGTCAAGTTTAGTAACATTTTCGGCACCAATAACTTTATTATCCATCTCAGGTTCTCTACCTTTTGATTCTGATGGATCTCCCCATTTTTGATTTAAAGTAAACTTAACTCCAGAAAGGTCATTAAATATTTTGTTTTTAAATAAGTCGATGAATCTAAGTCCTTGATAAGGAGAAACATCACATGTTCCAAATATATTTGAGATAGAACCAATACCACCGTGTCCACCAGAAACTGTAATCTCATCTTGACCAATTGAAGTGTCAGGGTCATGGTATCCTAAATGTTGTTTGAAGTTTGTAAGTAAGCTTGTCATATAAACTCCTAAATCATCGATTGGTTTACCATCTTTGTATAAAGGAAGATTTTCTGTTTGACCCATTTTTTTGTAAGCACATACTTGAAGAGTACCACCATATTGAAGTAATATGAATTTAGGTTCGGAATCTAATTTACCATCATTGAAGTCTCTTTCAACGATTGTTCTTGCTCTTAAAGCATTTGCCCAAGTTCCTGTTGGAACAAAAACTAAATCTCCAAGTTTTAAATACCCGTCTAATCTAAGTGCACCACCCTTCCAAAATGCATTGATAAGTTCTTGTTGAGAATTAAGTGTTTGTTTTGCACCAACTCCTCTTGTTCTTTTTTGCATAGTGTTTAATCTCCACTCTGAGTCTTTCATAAACTCTTTCTTACCATATTTAGTTGCATTGTGTTCAGGGTATAGAGCTTTCATTGTATTGAAGATTGCATAGATAGAAGCATCTTTACAATTTGCAATAACCGCGATTAAGGTTTTAATATCTGATCTCTTTAAGAATTGGTTGAAAGCTGCTCCAAACTCAAGTCTTTTCTTATCTGATTGTTTAATCTCTGCTAGATTGAAATCTAACAATCTTTGCCAATCAACACCATAGTCTTGATATTTTGCTGCGTCAATCATATCTATAACTGAAACAACTAACTCATCTTGTGGAAGTCCTAATACGATACAAAGTGCTTCATAGGCTGAAGATGTTGCCAATTTTTTAACTGGAGAGTCTTTGTATTTATCTAAGTCTGCAGCACTGAAAAGTCCGTGGTGGTCTAAGTAGTAGTCTACCATTGCATCTCTTTCATCACCAGGCATATTTGCAAAGTCAAGAACGATATTGATAAGTTTTGGATCAAGCGTAGTGTATTTCCATCCTTCTGAATAGTTTACTACACCATATTTTACGATTTCAAATCCACGATCTAACAACCATTTCTTCATCTCAATCGCACAGAAGATACCATCCATGTCATCGTGTGTATATAAAGCGACTTTCTTGCCAATTTTTCCTTTTCCGATCCAATACTGCTCATCTGTAGAAGGAGTTCTAAGAGCTGCTTCCTCGTTGATATTGACCCAGTTGTTAAACTTTTTAATTCTCATTGTATTGAGTTATTTTTTAGTATATATTAAATTTTTTTGATGATTATTCGTATATAATCATTACTAAAATCTTTATATGTTTGTTCAATTTTCCAATCATAGTCTTCTAATCGATTATTCGCCACTTCAATCACTTCTTTGAACCTTTCGTCCTCTGTCATTTTAGTCAGTAATGATTGTATCATATTTCTGTCTGCTTGTGTTCTTCCATATTCTGGAACGGATATAGCATCTGACTTAACTCTTACCTCTATAAAAGGAAAGTGTTGAAATGTCATCTTAGGTGTAGACATAGGATCGTTGAACATCAAGTTTCCGCCTTGACCAAGCATGCTTTTAAATTCTACGAATACTCTTAGTCTCTCTGGGAATATATCAAGATCTTGTAGGTCGTAGAACATCTCTTTAACATCTTCTGGATATAGTCCATAATGTTTCATTGCGGTCTCATCATCTACTGATTCGTTTATATCTTCATCTTCGTCATCAAAATATATGTAGTCGTCTGGCTGTCTTTCTATTATGATAGATATGCAGTTTACCTGGATGATACCGTAATCTCCGTCTCTCTTTATCTTTCCTGTAGTATATGGTCTATCTTTAACTACATGAACGTCATATACTTCTTCGAGATGTTCTTTCAGCTGGTTGAAGTATTCGTCTGGTATTTCTTTTTGATTGAAAGTATGCGAATTCTCATGCCTGTGTATTTCGGCATCTATATCGAAGTATACCTGTATCTTGTATATTCCTACTCCGTCGAACGAATCGTCTACTTTAGTCGATATGTCATCGCTTGTACCTATCATATATCGGTTTGGTGAATCTGATGCCATCTTTTCCGTTACATAGTATTTTGCATTTATTCCTTCGTCAGAAAGGATATAGTCCAACGCGGCGATGTCTTCTAACAAATCTTTTATTTTAGGTTTGTCGGTATTGAAGTCTTCATATAGTTTTAAGTATTTCATTTCTTTCCACCAGTTTTTCCGAATCCTGAGATGATTCCTTTATCTTTACCTTTTTGTGGGTCTTCATTGAACTTAGTATCAAAGAAGTTTGCGTTGTCGTTTACTACTTTAACTTCAGAATCCATAGTTGCGTACGGTCCAAGTTCTCCTGATCTAAATACACCACCAAACATATCTCCATTAAGATAACCTTCCATGAAATAGCAGTTTGTAAGTCCAGAGTTATCAACTCTACAGTTTAGAACTTTTGTGTTGTTTGCGTCACAATGTGTAAGTGTAGATTTACTTACTTGTGAGTTTGTCATTTCTGTACCCAAAAAGTTACATGATTCGAATATTCCCTCAATCGTGCAGTTTATGAACTCATAATTTTTTAGAGTAGTTGTTGACTTAACAATAGTATCAACTATTTCCATAGTCTGTGTTGATGTTACATAGTTGATTATACACTCTTTAATATCGTTTGTACCATCTATTAGATTGTATAACTTAGTGTATATCTTTCCATAGTATGCATTTATTGTATCATAATCACTTACTTGGTCTATCTGTATCTGTATTGTTGGGAAATCTACTAAGAAGTTATCATACTTTGAAAAGTTTTTGAACAATTTGATATTATCTTCAAGATATTCTTCAAGTTTTGTTACATCTTCTGAGTTAAAGTTTGTGTCTGTTGAATCAAATACATCTATTATGAATCTATCCATAAAGTATGTCAACTGACCTATATTCTTTTCATAATCTTTTCCACCAATATATCTAAACTCAAGTCTTTGATGTTCTTTGTCATTGTTTATATTTACAAAGTTTATACCATAGTATTTGTCGTTTGGTACTCTTAGGTTGTTCTTAACGGTGTCGATAGGAATATTGAAGAAGTCATACTCTTTGTATGGTATTATCTTCTTGATAGTCTTTGCATAGACATTGTCTTTTCTTGCTGGAAAAACTCTGTATATCTCATCTTCGTCTGTGTTTAGTATAAGTTTGAGTATATTTAAGTCATTTAAGTCTTTATCTTCACTATTAAACGAAAGGTTAAAGTGTATAGAACATTTATCGTTGGTATATCCATATGTCTGTATAAACTTTATTATCTTTACTAAATAGTATTTTGCATCATAATAATCTAATGGACCAGTTACAAGCTCAACCATGTTTGAACCACCCGAAAGATCCGGTTCTATTTTGAAGTTGTTTTCGTCTGGCGTGAAGTCAGAGTGGTATTGTCTGAATCCCCATACCTTTACAGGTGCCAAATCTACATTTAGCATCTCTAATGTTTTGTAGAAGGATAGATCCTTCATATAGAACTCGAACTCGAAACCTATTCTGGCATGTTTCAACTTGCTTGATTGGTTTATGAATTTATCCGAATATTTTTTCATAGAATATATATTAAAATATTATTTCCATTATTTAATTTAGGAGAGGAAATCTCTTTTATATATACTTTCAATAAAATAGGCGACAACTTTTAACCTTGTTAAAGAACTTCGAACTAAAAAAGTAAATATAAAATATGAATTTTTTCTGTGTTTATGTCAAGACTCGTAAGAAGATGGATAAGTACATAAAGGTTAATAAGGTTAAGAACAAGTATATAATCGACATAAAGAAGATAATAGAAGAGGAAGAGTTATCTCATTCCGAAGACAAGACCTATTTGAAGATAATAATATTCAATAAGATACAACAAGCTATCGATAAGAAAAAGGATATTTATTACATACCTGACTTTGACAATGAGTTTTCAATAGAAAAACTCTTAAATCTTAAAAAGATACTTGGAGACAACGACTTCAACGTATTAGTATTCTACAACGAATTTAGAAAAAACCCTGAAATTATAGATGATGTTTTCAGTAATTTATCTAAATTTTCCAATTCACAAATTATCAGAGATTATTAAGGAGGAGAGATTGCATGTATTTAATATATATGTAAAAATCAATATAATCAATGGCAATATTAGGTGGATCACCCCTCGGACTCATAGGACTTAAAAGTGTACCTACCAATGGTATGTCTGGATTTAACGCGGGAGCCTCAAGAAACGTAATTGTTTCCGACTATAACCGTTCCAAATCACTTTCGTTATTTACTGGTAAAAGAAGACTGAGAGCATGGCCAAATTTGGCAGGAAAGGTAAGTACATATACACCAAATAAGGATGGAAGTAACCCTGGTGCCGAACCTTCAGAAGCTCAAGATACTACTGGTTTGGCAGATGTTTATGTTAATGCTGCAGGTAAGCTTGTAGATGGTTATACTCCTTCGGTAGAAGCAAACTCAAAAGGAAGTAACCTGTTACACAACAATGATGTATATGATACTAGTGTTCTGAATATTCTAGAAAAGTTAGCACCAACAAAGGCTGCATTGAGACCTACTGATTTTGCTTATTTAAAATATTTGGGAGTATATCCCAACAATAGATTGATGGTTGCGAGAAGATTCGTTGCACCTTCCGGAGATAATATAATGGTTAACAGAAATGCTAAAGAAGTTCCTTCTATTGCAACCTTGATTAGTTGGATTCCAGAAGGAACAGACTTTTTGGAAATCAGCTTTGGGGAGGTATGGACAGACGCAAAGGCGGACTTTACAGGAATGTTAAATAGTTTAGGAGAAGATTTTGGGAAAAGTAATCTTGGTAAAATAGCGGGGGCTGCGGGTAACGTACTACCACTTCCAGGATTTACTGAGATATTCCAAAGAGCATTCTTGGCTAAAATTGGTTTGTTGGAAGAAAATGCCGCAAACCAGATACCTGCAGGAAATCCAAACTTAATTAAAGAAGCCAAGGTTAGAAAGACTGTTGGTTATAGCGAGGCTGGTTCAGGATTGATGGCAAAGGTCACTATAAAGATGACTTGTGAATATGAGCTTAAGTTCATTTCGGGAATAGATCCAACAATAGTTTGGATGGATATCATTGGAATGATTGTTAGATTTGGAACTTCCGAATCTTCAAACTATGGTTTGAGTCAGGGTGTGGCCGCAAAGCTTTCTAGGTGGGCTGCAAATCCTTATACATTGATACAGGATGTTGTTACAGGTATAAAGAATGCGATTAAAAGTGCACAAAAGGCGCTTGAAGATGCAGTGACTGCGGTTTATAACGCGGCGACTGATGCTGCCAAAAATCTTAGTGATGGAAGTACTTCTGGTGAGGAAGAGAAGTCAGAAAAGGCCATGGCAGAAGAAGCTGCTACTTCTGCAAAGGATGCAAGTATGGATCTTATAACAAAACTTATCAATATCGGTGAATCCGTTATTAAGGCCGCGGTTATGAAATATAGAGTAGAGGTGATGGGTATTGTTAATGCACTTACCGGAAATCCTTCTACTCCTTGGCATATAACGATTGGAAATCCAATGAGACCTGTATTTTGTTCAGGGGATATGATAACAACAAGCGTAGTTTTGAAGCTTGGTCCTGTATTGGCGTTCAACGATCTTCCTTCTAGTATAATAGCAGATTTTGAGTTGACTAACGCTAGAAATCTGGGAATGCAAGAGATAATGGCAAAGTTCAACTCTGGTTATTTGAGAACGGTTGACGTTCAAAAGACTTTCTTCGAAACAACCGTCAAATTTGGAGCAGATGGAAAAGTTGCTTCGCAGGAACCAGTTGGTGTTATGCCTGGAGAGGCCGAGTTCAAACAGGACCTTGGAACATCAGGTACATCTGGAACATCAGGTACAAATGGAAATCAAGGTGGTGGAAATGGTGCAAATGGTAATACAAGTGGTAATCAGGGTACAAATGGTAATACAAGTGGTAATCAAGGTACACAAGGTGATATAGCCAAAAATCAGAGTCCAACTGGCAAAGATGGAGCTCCTGGTTCAAATGTTAAAAAGACACCAACTCCAGAAGAACAAGCAAAAATAGATAAAGCTACAGCAGATGCAAAATTAGTCGCAGAAAAAACTAAAATGACTAATAATAAAAAATAATTATATCGCAAATGAGTATGAGTATTAAATCGCTTGACGAAGCTAGATGGGTAAATAGAAAATGGGATTTGAATGTTCCTTCTTTCAAAATTGATGGTGCACCGCTGGAGACATATGTTGTTCAAAGAGGTGAAGATATGAGATTGGACCTGGTTATGAAGTCTATGTATGATGACATATATACTTTTGGAGATGTGGATATTATATTGCATATAAACCATATAGACAATCCTCTCAATATAAGAGAAGGTATGGTCTTATATTATCCATCATCAGAATCGTTAGCAGAATTTAGATACTATGAAAGTGGAAATGTTGTAAGTAATAAATCTATCAAACAAAGATTAGGTGTTTTAAACAAAACAACAAGAGTAGATGAGAAACGAAAAAAATTCCTTGATTCTAACTATTCTCTACCACCGGTTGTTCTTCAAGAGAGCAAACCTGGTGTTACTATGGATGCGACTACTATAAAGGTCGGCGGACTTTAATAAAATAAAGAATTAAAAGTGGCATATAAAGAAATAGCTAAACCAAATTGTACAGTTTATGTACCTACTTTTGCCGACCAATATACTACTGATGTTAGTGTATTAGTTCTTTTCCCGGGAATACCGGTTGGTGGTAAAACTGGTAAGACTTATTTTCCACCTATGATAAAGGCTGGTGCTCCTACATGGTTTGATAAATATGTAATTGTTATTCCAAATGAACATACCAGTAAATGGGATTCTGTTAAAAAAGAATATGGTGAGGCAATGGCTAGTGTTCCACAAGGAACCGGTAAGGATCCAAAGTACGTATTAGTTGAAAAAAACGTAAGTATTGGAGTATTTTCAGGTAGTGGAAATGGAACCGCTAATATTCAATCAAAGCTTGTCTCTATAAATCCAACACATTTGATAATAATGGACCCTTCAGCTTCTGGTTCACTTACTCAAAATGTTAAGACATTAGTTAATAAAGGAACATCTTGTTATCTTATGTATAATCCTAATAACTGGGATAGTTTTCCCGCACTTAAAAATGGATTTCCTGCTCTAGTTGCGGCTGTTGATACTGGTGTGAATAAATCTCAAAAAGTCAAGTTGGGACATACTTCAATTCCACCACAAACTCTTAAAACATTTGCACCGGATATTGAAAAAAAGTTGATTACACCCACACAGAAACCTGAAGAACAACCACCAGTTGTAGAAGAAAAAAAAACTGATGAACAGATAGCTGCAGATGCCAACAATGCCGCTGGTAAAACACAATCTACTTCACCAAAATGGAATATAACCATAGATGGTTTAGGAGATTCTGCGGTTGGTGCTGCCCCGGTTGCATATGAAATTAGTGCTAAAAAAGATCTTCCTGGCTTCACTATATACGTTGGAAATCCAGCAACTGATTGGGCTAGATTTGGTGAGACGGTTCCGCAGGGTGGTGATGACTTTGAAAATGGTGATGAAGAGTTTACTGAAGGTGGATTCGCGGGATCCGAAGAGATGGGTATAGAATTTGAGGCAATGGAAGAAGCACCTAGTGCAGAAAGAGCTGCAGAGGCTGCATCTGTAGTAGAACAACTTGAGAATTCTGAACCTATTAATGTTGGTAATCATAAATTAGACACAATACCCGGTACGTTTGTTACAAACGGTGGTACTAAAATACAATGTTGTCAGATTAATGGTGCTCCAGTCAATGTTAAGATTGCAGGTGCTTGGTTGGATATGGTTGATGCTGCCAAAAAAGATGGTATTACGCTATCTATAGGATCTGGATTTAGATCACCTTATGATAGTATCAATACAAAATCTTCTTCTGGTGTAAAAGTAAGTGCTAGTTCGCAACAGTCCTTATATGATTCCTATTTAGCAGGAAAAGGTAATTTGGCTGCAAAACCTGGTAATTCGAATCACGGAAATGGTATTGGAGTGGATACAAACGCCGGTGGTAAATCGAAAGGAAGATTTTTAAACGTAAATCAGAAGGTTTATACCTGGTTGGTCAAAAACTCATGGAAATATGGATTCGTTAGAGCGGTTAGGAACGAAGAATGGCATTTCGATTACCTACCAGACCTTGCTAAAAAAGGACCTTATGGTAAAATTGCAGGAACTGATGCCAATAAGTTTTACTCAGATTGGGGACTTGATAAATTATCAATAACATAAAAAAGATCCTGTATTAAGTTACAGGATCTTTTGTTATTGCAGTTTCTGAAAGTGTTGTTCCTGCTGCTATAGTTGTCTTATCTGGCTTAATTATCGTAAGAGAAACTCTTCTGTTTTTCTGTTTATTTTCTGCCGTTTTGTTATCTGTAAGTGGTTTAGTTTCACCAAATCCTTCTGTCGTTATCATTCCTTCTGCAACTCCTTTGTCTACTAAATATTTCTTAGTAGCTGCAGCCCTTCTATTAGATAAACCTAAATTAGATTCTGCAGATCCGTCTGAATCGGTGTGACCTTCTACTTTAAGTTTCCAAGACGTTTCTTTTTTAAGAAGTTCTGCCAATTTGGTCAAACTTTCAAAACTTTCTGCTCTTATATCCGATTTGTTTGTATCAAAGTTAAGGTTTCTAAATGCAGTTATTACTATTTCTTCTATTTCTGCAGGTGGTGTAGATGGAGTTCCTGCTATTTTTTCTTCAACTGCTGGAGGAGTAGATGCAGTTCCTGGATCAGGGACAGCATTGTTTGTCTGAACACTTTTTTGTGCTTCATCCCAGTCATCTCTTGTTGATAGTGTGTATGTAAGTTTATTTCCATACTTTTCTTTATGTGTCTCACATAATTTAAAAAAGTCGTTTAGTTCGTCTGCTGTAGAAAAAACTTGTGACCCGTCTTCGGACCAGTTTCCAACTTTTTTACCTCCTGGATATCCTAAATGTATTTTTATACCAAAATCACCGTTTCCATCATCGTTTACTTTTTGTGGTGATGTTAGATTACTTGGAAGAAACTCTGGTCTATCATATTCTTTATCCAACCAAACCATTTGTTTAGAATCTTTAGTAGTCAATAAAGCAGGTGCTCCACCATATTTTGATATTTTGTATACGTCTATGTATTGAGAAGGAACAAGTATTCTTATTCCTTTAAGTTTATTGTCTTCTATTGGTGCAACCGCTGGCTTTGTGTCAGTTTTCACAATAGTTGCAGGTACAGAATTAGTTCCTGCATCTGGTTTGTCTTTTGAGTTTTTTATCAAAGCATAAGCTCCGGCACCTACTAATGCGGCACCTCCAGCAACTGCAGCAACTGCCAATGCTTTATCTTTATCAAAATTAAATGTAAATCCTGCAGGAGCTCCTGGTGTACTAGCAGTGCCTGTCGCAGTGCCTGAAGTAACTGCTACGGCTATTGCGCTTTTTTCTGGTGTGGTAACTATTGCAGTCTCTGTTGTTGCGGTCGTGGTTGTTGTAGTAGTCGTGGCCACTTCTTTAGGTGGATCTAAACTAAAATCTATATTCAGACCATATTTTACTGCGAATTCGTCTGTTATTATGGCAACCATTTCTGTCGCCAATACTTTTGGTGGTGAGAACATAGATGCTTCACCATTCTTTATTATTTTTCCATTGTTGTCTTCGACGACTAAGTTTGTCTGTGGGTTTGTGAAAGGAACCGGAATTCCAGTAACCTCGCCTACTGCAGTCCTTTCGGTCATACCACTTGCTGCAATTGTTTCGTTTATGGTTATCTTTCCGGATAGGTTCTTCTCAAAATTGTTCTGAGTACTACCGTAAAACATCGGATTCGTTATGTATAACTTATATTCTATCATCTTTTATCTTTTATTTCTGGAATATTATCCATTTTGCTACTATATTTTCTCCCGATTCTTTAGTGAAAGTAGCACCGTTGCCAGATGTTGTATCAACTTTCATATTCTTCAATTTTTCCATCAATGCAATTTGGGCGGCACTATAAGTTTTCCCTGTCACTGTTATATTAGAGTCTAATAAGGTTTTGCCACTAACACTACCTGTTGATGTATATCCGTCTTTTTCAAGCTTATCTTGAGTTGTCGGTGTTATCGTGGGTGGTGTTAAATCTTCTGCTATTCCACTTGTTCCAGATGTCCCTGAAGTACCACTTGTCCCTGAAGTACCACTTGTTCCAGGTGTTCCTGAAGTTCCAGATGTCCCTGAAGTTCCAGATGCTGTTGCACCAGCACTAGCAGGATTATCATCATCTTCAACCTTAGTAGTTATAGGACCTTTCATAAAGTCTTTTAAAGTTATCTTAGTACCAATCTTCTCTTCCCAATATTTTCTTTCTTTTCGTTTAAAGTCTTTATCTTTTACCCAACCTTTTGTTATCTCAAATTCGACACCAGGCATAGTAGAGAACACATATTGTTTCAACTGCCATACATCTTTATCATCTTTGTAAAACGCGTAAAGTTTGTCGACAAATTCGTCTGTGTATTTATCACCTGATTTTAAAGCTTGATTTCTTATTGATACTATGTTTAGCTCATATGGTTTTGTGAATACTTTGTAATTCTTTATTCTAAGCATTTCTAATAACACATCTATATCTGGATTGTGTGCAGGTTTTTCAGGTGCCAAATCCATAGGTGCTGATGCTGTTGGTGCATCTACTGGTGGTTTCTCAAATGTTTGTGTAGTTGGTCCTTCTACAGGAGTAAACTTCACAGGTTCTTTTGTAGTAAGTTTATTTTCATCTACTGTAGATGCCCAGGTATCTCCTTTTTGTCCTTCCGTTACAGAACCTTTTGCGGCTCCACCATCTGTTCTTTCCTGTGTGACTATACTATCATTGTCGACAATATATACGTTCTTAGACAATATCTTAGGGTCTTTTAAAGAACGGTATAGTTGTATCTGTGCCATAAGTGCAGGAGTCGCTATAACGGGTGAAAGAAGGTTTCCTAAGAAAGGACCACCCTTACCACCCATCAGTATGTTTAGAAACTCGTCAAACCAATTTGTAAAGTTATCTCCTAAGATTGCTCTTTGTGTAGAGTTTGGAGATCCTATATTTATTTTTCCAAAGTTGTCTTTTAGATTGACGTTTATACTAGTTTCTCTTATGTTTATGTTGTTAAACTTATGGTCTAACTTTAAACCTTCAGTATCATTTACGTATATCTGAGTCTTATGATCGTATATTAAAGCTTTCATAGATAAATAATCTGCCTCTGCTAATTGCTCTAATTTTTTTTCTAAGTTTACATTATAATGGTCAGAAGATATGTACTCTGGGTTGTTTTTGTTTCCATCTTCAAAGACTACAGTAACCACTTTACCTTTTTCTGGAAGATTAAAGTTATTTCCATTTACATCTTTCCAAGGTGTTGCCCAAGGTAGGTCTTCTACGGAGATTTCATATTTGTCGTCTTTACTCTTTTCATCAAATACGTCAAGAACTCTTATCTTACATCTTCCTAGCTTTTTAGGGTCGTTGTTGTCTTCGACGGTGCCGATATATGTCTTGTTGGCACTTGCGCCATCCATCTTGTTCTTTATGAAATCTTTTGCACTCATAGATTATATATTAATTAATCTAATCTCAACAGAGAGTAAATCAATTATATCTAATATTTTATTAGATTATAACAAAATGTTGTTATTTACCGAACTTTTTATTATTTACAGGGAAACTCCATTTAGTTCCAGACTGAACTATTTGTGTAAGTGTATTATTACCTTGTGAAAGTGGTGCAGGATATTTCTGAGGTGCTTTAGGAAACTGAACCATATTTAAATTGGTACTACCATATTTAGTGCCAGTCTTTGTATTTGAATCAAGTATCTGTTTTAAAGTTCCATTACCCATATTTGTAGGTGTTGGATATTTTTGTCCACCTGCAGGGAATTGAAGTTTGCTCATAGAATCTGGTCCAGGAACACTTACCCATTTACTACTTGTTAGTATATCTTTAAGTTTTTGATTTCCTGAAGAAACTGGTGCAGGATATTTCTGGCCTCCTGCCGGAAACTGAACCATATTTACATCACTAGTCCCATAGTTGCTTATTTTAGAATTTGCAACTCTGATCTGATCAAGTGTCTTAGTACCTTGTGAAACTGGTGCCGGATATTTTTGTCCAGCATCTGGAAACTGAATACTTCCCATTGGATAACTCCAAACGGTCTTAGAAGAAAGAAGGTTTGCCAATGTTTTAACAACTTGTGTAAGTGGTGCTGGATATTTCTGTGCACCTGCCGGAAACTGAATCTTACCATAGTCTTTTGTACCAACTGGAAATTTATTATTTAATGGATTTGAATATCCATCTAACATCGTTGCTGGTTTACTATTTCCATCACTATAGATTGTTCCTTTAGGTTTCATGTATGAAAAACCTTTAACTCCGAGTCCTCCACCAAACTTAACTTGTTCCATAGTTACGTTTTTGAAAGTAGTGTTTGAGTTGAATAGTTTATTTATTGATGTTCCTGTCCATTTTGTACTATGTTTACTAATATCAAAGAATGGCATCTTAGGTCCTTTACTTTGCATTGCTGCAATAAGCTTGGCCTCTGCGTCGTACACAGAGAAACCTTTGGTTAATTTATCTAAAGTTGCTCCTATGTTAGGCATTTTGAACGGCACGTTCAGTTGTGTTCCTGGTATTAACGATTGCATTGCACCTCCCATTACGGCAGCTACGTCTTCTCCAACAAAATTGAATAGGTCGTTTCTTACGTCAAAGAATATTCCCAAACTATGTGGACTATATGGTCTTGGATATACTCTTTTAGGTTCGTTTACCATACCACCCTGTCCCAATAGGTTTCTCGCTTTGTTTATAGTATTTTCTAAAAGTTTTGCTCTAATGCTTATTTGGTTGTTTACTTCATTGAATACAAATTTAGCAGCACCCTTTGCCAAATTGACTGCAGACTTTTTAGCATTTTCTTTAAATTGGTCAAGTGCTTGTTTTGTCTTTTTCTTTCTATCTTCTTTCTTAGAATCTTTTGATTCTTCGTCTTCTCCTACAGAATCTCCAGGTTTTTGAGGTGCTTTTGGTATTGTAGATGGAGTTTCATCCCCTGATGTTCCGGTAACGATTTTTGCTTCTTCTCCATCTGACTCGGCACTTACTTTGAATGCGTCCATTATGATGGCTTTAGTGACTCCATTTCCTCTCATGGTGTTTGTTCCTACCGTATAGAATTTAGGAACAGAAGTATCAATAGTTACGAATCCACCTACTTTTCTAACTTCTCTCATTCCTTTATTTCCTATCTTCCATAGAGCACCATTGTGGTATCCTACATATTGACCAAACTTTTCAGCATCTGGTATCCACTTTTCAAGTTTCATATGTGCATATTTGTAGTCAAACGTAACCTCAAACGCAGCGTTTCCATCACCATACATTTTGACACTACCCATATCTATAGCATCTTCATGTGGCATAGTGTTAAAGTAAAACTGACATTCTCTCAGAGAGTATATGTATCTAGATACGTTATCTTTTATTATTTCTAAGTCTCCAGTCTTCGTGGCTTTTCTAACTCTATTAAAATTTCTACATTCGGAAACTATTATGTCACAGTTGAATCTTAAAAGGTTTTCAGGAATAAGTCCTTTACCATTTGGTCTTGACCAATATAGTAGCTTGTATAGATGTGCCAATGTTCCCATTGTTGCTGATAAATCTTCTAAAAAGGTTAGTTTGATGACATCTTTATTATAATCTGTCAAAAACTTTTTAGTTTCTGCAGTATTGGATTCTATTAGTTTAGCAAGACCATCAATCTTTTGTAGGTAGTATGACATATAAGCTTTTTTACCTGGTCTATATAGATTTGTTTGTGTCTCTGCACCTGCGTATGCTGATAATAAACCATCAACATTAGATGCCATAGCTTGACCTTCACGCTGTTTATTTATAAGAACGTCGTCTCCTTTGTATGTTTTCTGATTGACTGACCCTTTTGTTCTGAATATTTTTGAAAACTGTCTTTTAAAATCATCTAATACTATAGCTCTTGATGCTATCTCACTTACGTATGAAAATTGTGATATAAAGTCTTCTACTGCACCGTTCAATAATGGTGAACTGAATGCATCAATAACTATTTCAACACCATACATTACAGGATCGTTGTTTTCATATGGCGTATTTTTAAATGAAGCCAATCTAAAAGAATCTCCTGAACCATCCCATGATTGTCTGGTGTCTTTTCCGGACTTTAGGTTTGTATATCCGTCTATATGAAGTCCATGTCTAAAGTAGTCTGTTCCTTGGTCGTTGAATCTAAGATAGTAGTCTCTCGCAGAATATGCTTCAGATTCTACTTTATCTCTTGTTGTTTCTTCAAGTTTTTGTTTTGTATCTATACTTACGAAGTTTTTAGTAAACTCTGTGTAATAATCACTTTCAAGATGTGAATTCATAAGATGTCCAATCCATGCATTTCCATCATTCCAACTATATTCGTTTATTTTACCTTTTCCTAATTTAGTATCTAATATTTGCTTACTTAGAAAGGAAGGAGGTAAAAATCCTGGTTCGTATCTTTTGGTTCCTTTTAGCGATATAACTGTTAATGGTTTTAGTATTATCGATGGACTCCAATCTGTAGGTTTATTGGTATTGACGTTTACGGTTGGATCATCTTGTGTGGCCTGTAAGGTTGTCGTACCTGGTGCAAATGATCCATTTGTCCTAAAATCACCTTGTACCAGGTCCATCAAAGCTCCCACCGGTAGCTTTGAGTTATCAAATAACCCAAGCGACCCACCACCAAATTTCAAATTGCTAAAATACCCCATAAACTATATATTAAAAAAGAATCTGCTCTTATGAAACAGCACCAATTTTCTTAAATGCGGTAAGCCATGCGTTATAAGCACCGTTTACTTCCGCCAATCCATTAGTTCCACCATTTACGGATTTTCTGGCTCCTGTTAAGTCACTTGCTAAAACCTTTGTGAATGTTCGACCACTCATATATGTTACTGCAATTTTATATGAGTTTTGTGGATCCATTGCTAAGTCACCATTCCCTAATAAGTTTTGTCCTATCTTAGTTCCGTATTTTTCATAGTTTGCTTTACCTGTTAATTGTATCAAACCTCTACCAAAATAAGGGAATCCTTTGGAGTCTGTTCCTAAAGTATAATAGTCTTTTTTCTTTTTTGTACTTCTATAGTAGTTAAGTGCGGCTGAACAAGGACCACCTGAACCATATTTAACTCCTGTTGATTTACAAGCATAATCTGCTTCCCATCTTTGTAAAGAATAACTTGATTCTGCAAATGCAGTTCCTAAAAGATATGCAGCCTTTCTTACGTCATTTATTGTAGTATCATTTTTCAGGTAGTAAAGAACTTTTTTCAAAGATTCTTTAAATTGACTACTCGGTGCATACTTCTTCTCAACTGCACCAATAAGTTTATCAATATCGAATCCTTTCCATTTGTCTCCAACAAAACTAGCATTATTAAAGTCTATATTTGCCTCATCAACTCTTGCAGTACTTTCTGGTGTTGGTGTAGTATCGGTAAGAGAGTCTGCTTGTAGATTTTCCATTTTTTCTATCTCAATCGCAAGCTCTTCTGATCCTGCAAATCCTTCTTCTTGGAATTCCTCATCTAATGCGTCTTGTTCTAATGGTTCTAATGGTACTTCTAATGGTTCTTCTTTGATTTCACCTACACCTACTATTGTCAAAGTTCCTAGCTCATTATTGACTCCTACAAACTGATTATCCTGTTCTACATTAAATGTGAATTCTCCGTCTAAAGATGCTCCGGAAGTTCCTGATGTTCCACTTGTTCCGGAAGTTCCTGATGTTCCGGAAGTTCCAGAAGTACCGGCTGGAGTTTCTGTGATTGTTTTATCAACTTCTCCACTCGTTCCTGATGTTCCAGAAGTTCCGGAAGTTCCACTTGTACTTGAATCTGTAGAGTCTGGAGTAGAGTCGGAAGCATAAAAATCTATTTCTACTCCAAATAGAGATTTATATCTTGCTGCTATTTTATCTCTTGCTGCAGTATCCGCTATGTATTCGTAGTAATTATCTTTAGTTACTTCACTTCCCCATCCGGTAGTATCGCTAAAAGATATTTCTATTTTTGTTTCTGTAACCGCTGTATTAGTTATAGGGTTTGTAAATGGATTTATAAGACCCGTAGCTTCCGCACTTGCTTTCCAATATCCATTTCCATCTTTAGTCGAATTTGGAGCACCATCTTTTACTTTGGAAAAATCATATATACGAACTTTTATTTTCGCATAATCAGTTCCAGCTGGTATTGAAGTTACCCAGTTTGCATCAGTGGGAGTTTTATATTTTTTTACTGAATAAATATATTCCATTATTTTTTCTTAGATTTTTTGACTATTGTAAAAGTTTGTTTTAATACTTTTTCTTCATATGGATCAAATCCGGTCACTGGATCTTTTTTCATAATCCTTTGGTTTGATGTTTCCCATCCACCGGTTCCATTGTATGGTTTTCCGGCGTTTTCACCATCATGATTTATTTTTTCATATAATGGTACATAATATTTGATTTCTAAAGTATAGACACCTGGTGTGGCATTTCTCAAATCATAGTATAATGTATTGTTTCCGCCGACCGGAGTATATTGTTGATTCTTTTCAACTAAAATACTTGCGGTTGGTGACCCGTCTCCAGGGTAGGTAAACCATCTATCATATTCAAATTTTGGTGGATTTCCTGTGAAACCACCTTTTACTTGTGCAGTAGAGTTTGATGAGTTATTATTATTTCCTTCTCTGACAACTTTACCAGATTCGTCAAATATTTTTAAAGAGCCTTTTGGTGCTTTCCATGCTGCAAATCCCCATAGTTTTGTACCATTTTTGTCTAAATGTCCCCATAGTTCCTCACCATAGAATATTCTATTTTTTAGTGAATCATAGACTTCAGGATTTCCTTGATCTAATAAGTTATATTTATCTCCATTTGAATATCTGGATATAACAACATCGTTTGTGTAAAAATCCTCTATACCTTGGTCGGTCAGTTCAAAAAGTGTCCAATTAAAAGGTGTTTCTGCTTTTTGCCAATCTTCGGTAGGTTTATATGTAGGTAAATCTCTTAGGATTGCTATGAATAAAGATCTCGATTTTTTTAGGTTATCATCTTCTGTTATTAGTTTACCCGTTCCGTCACCTACAAAAGTTCCTGTATTCCATGTTCCGTTTTGTTCGATACCTCTATAGTTATCTGTTATATTTGTTACGTTTGTTTGTGTATAGTCACCATCTCCACCTCGGGCTAGTTCCAGTTTTACTTGATGACGGTATATTCCACTGGCAGTCGCAGAACTTGCTGCTGTAGGTCCAACCGGAACAACAGATTGTGATACTCCTGTTATAGTATCAGGACTTGTTAATGCTTGGTTTGGAACTACTGATGGATCTTTCAATGATGTAACTACGTCAATACCATTCTCCGACAATTTGTTTATCGTAAGTACATACTTTTTACCAGTAGTGTCTTGTACAGTGAATACGTCTCCAACTTTATATTTTTCATTTGGTTTGTATGTTATAGTTTCTGATGCAGTTCCAACAATAGGATTTTCGTTTTTCTCTTCTTTCTTTTCTTTCGTTCCGTTGTTTGTTCCTTCTTTAATTTCATCAGGATTTTTACCCATTTCTTTTCTAGCCAATGTTATGTCTTGTGTAAGAGTACCATTTAAAAACGTATATTTTATGCTTGCAATCATCCATTCACCAGAATATCTCCATTGTACCGTTTCTGGTGCAGCGACGGTTGCCGCATCCTTCATCAAGAAAACCTGTATCTTTTGAAATCTATATAAGTTGAAGTTGGGGTTAGGAAGACTGATATCCATCTGGTTCTTCATCATGTTGTCAAGGTTTATCTTGTTCTGAGTGACTGCGTAATTGTGGTTTTTATGCACATTGTCTGTATCAATCTTACCATGATATTTTGTTACATAGTTATTATCGAACGATTCTTTATCACCTTCACTTCCTTTTAATATGTGACTTTTTGATCCATCTGAGGTAGTAGAATCGACATCAAATACCAAAAACATTTTTTTAACAGTATCATAGAACTTAGTTCTTGTTCTATATCCTTGTTCCATACTTATCTTTGTAGATTCGTTTCTTTCTGCTTTTTTTGAAAAGTACATCTGTCTCTTATACACATCTGACGCTGCCGACGAATAGAGAGGTGTAGATATCGGTGGTCGCCGTATCATTAAAAA
>ENA-OSIY01000438-OSIY01000438.1-marine-metagenome-genome-assembly--contig:-NODE-438-length-23207-cov-11.996887_pt1 | contig 23207 bp, 38 predicted proteins | sample MGYA00237884_ERZ534233 | MGnify/ENA primary metagenome ERZ534233 (study PRJEB26412, sample SAMN06343840) | marine metagenome | isolation source: estuarine water | place: USA: Columbia River Estuary... | reverse complement strand
GGTATTTCAATATAAAAATCTTCAGAGGTCAACGGGTTAAAATCTACACCTTGCTGGCGTAGTCTGGACTCACGTGCGATCCGTGCGTTACGAGCGGCCGCCTCTGGTGTATCGTTGTATTGGTTTAGTTTGTTGGCGAGGTGTTGCTTATGCTCTTGGGAATGCACACGGACATTACCACAGGACGCCGAACAATAAAGTCCACGTTTGGTGTGCTTATTCGAGCATCTAGGGCATATCTTTTCAGCAGGCATTACTTAGAATATGCTTTCAAAATTCTAACTTGGTCATTTGGTGTTACAAATGCTCGAGCACGTACAGTTTTGGTACAGTATGCGGGACCATTGTCCTGTATAGAGTATTCAACCATTCCCTTATCAAACATATACTCAGCGATCTTTTGTGCCAATTGGATTTTAATAAGGTGCTTTGCTTCATCATCGGACTTTGAGGCCACCATCAAATCAGAATCATCAACTTCAATCTGAGCACAAATCAATTGGCCTTGTATTGGCACCTCATGCACACCAACATCAATGTCCCTATATGGTTGAATCATCTTATGTATGGCCATCACTTCTTCTCCCATCTAATGTTCATCAATTTGTAGAGTGCTCTACGATACAATGGTGGATGTTCTTCTACTTTAAACACGGTCGTTCCAACGTCAATGGTCATGTTGGATGCCACAAGACTGGTCGACCATTGTGGTGCTGCACCGTTTGTAGTGAGATATCCTATTGCACCATGAACCGGTGACAACATCGTGGTTAGTCTTGGTTTTTCACAATCACTATAGTTCAACTCAAGTGGCATCTGCTCTGTCAGAGGCCAAAAGAATTCAATTTCCTGTTGTCTCATCATGTAATTTTCTCTGTTCAAATTTCTTCTCCTGTATTGTTTTCTCACCCATTGATTTGCGTGGGTTCATACAGAATACACATTGTGGGTTACCGCAATTTAATGCTGAATGTTTGGCAAGGTAATGTTCTTCGCCTTGTTTCACAGGTATACCATTTGCCTTGGCAATCTTTACCTGTTTTTTAACGTGATTCTCTTTTTGTTGAATACGTTTAGAATGTTTAACTTTTGATAACTCGTCCATATGCACTCCTTTGTCTGTCAATTATACATCGGCCAGTCAATGGATGCAACAGCACCAGAGTATCATTGCCGAAACGAAAAACCCACCTCAATGGGTGGGTTAGTCTAGATTTACTACGAAATTAATGAATTGTACTGCCTCATCTTCTACACTAAAAAATCTAATGTATGATCTGAGGGTCAACGTACAATATATGGACACCATAATTGTATCATCATCATGTATGGAGAATTTGATTCTCCAGTTGTTTCTTGTTACTGAATGCCAAGATTTGGTTTTTAATGCCGCTTCACGGAACAGACCAGTAAACTCGCTTTTGGATGTTTTTTTATGCATAGTACCTCAACTATTATGGTATATGTATAACCACAAATAATTGAGGTTTGCGTTACATCAAGAGCCTTTGAGTCGGTCTAAATGGCGGCGAGCAATTGCATTTTTAATTTCAGCAATTACACTTATGATTTTCCATACGAATTTCATATTAGTCCTCTACGCATTAAATTGTCCATTCTGGCCTGTAAATCTTTGTGGTCTACAGAATCTTTTAAATACATCTCAACTTCATCTTGGTAAGATGGTGTGAATGCCTTGTGAACCCAACTCCAAAAATCACTCATCTTCGGCACATCAACACCAGCAAAGGCGTCAAATGGTCTACTCATTTTGTGAGTCCTTTTTTGTATAGGTTGGTTGCTTCTTCGCTAACGTATGCGGTAACTTCTTCGTTAGACTTTACGATTTGTTTTGTGAATGTTGTTTGTGCATCAACGAATGCCAACAATGGTTTACGAACCTTCTCATCGGTAATAAAACTATTAACGAAAAACTTTTTAGAATTTTGAACTGCATCAATGAATGTGTTATATGCAAACATGGGTATCTCCTTAGACGATTAAATTAATGAGGCCTCTTTCAAGCACCTCATTAATATATATGTTGCAATGCAACAAAAACTAGTGTTTATACTAGGTTTTTATTAGTGTGCCGTGTCTAAATCATCATGTTGTATTTTGGCAAGAATATAATCCTTGACCAATGAAGAACGGACAATATCATGCACAGTAAACTCAATACGGGTAAAGGCGTGCATGTGTTCGGCAATCTCAAAGAATTTCAAAATGCCTGTTACATCATTCTTTTTCTTGTTGAGGTCAGTCTGTCTGTAATCACCACACCAAATGATCTTGGATCGATATCCAACACGTGTCATCACGGTGTCTATCTCCTCAAAGGTCATGTTCTGCATTTCGTCCACAATGATAATGGCATCATCAAAGGACATACCACGAATGAATGATGTTGAAATGAATTCAATGTGACCTTGTTCTTCCAATCTATCCCATGCATCCTTGCGACCAAATAAGGTTTCACATATCTGCCTGTATGGCTGTTGGTAAATCTCCATCTTTTCATTCACATCACCTGGTAAGTGACCAATTTCACGTGATTGTACGGCAGAGCGCACCACGATTATCTTATTGAATGGGTTACTCTTATCGAGCACCTCTTCTATTGCCTTGTACAGAGCACAAAAGGTTTTACCTGTACCTGCTACACCATGTAGTGCAACGAAATAATCTCCTCTTTTATATGCATCAAAGAATAATCTCTGATTCTCCGTTAGTGGATCGAATGTTTGCAAGTCATCGATTTTTACTCTCAAAGAATTACTGCGTGGTTTGGTATCCGCTGAATCAGATACCATGATTTTAGTATTTGCTTTTCTAGCCATTCTTGGTTTTCTCTCTTTACGGTAATTATTAGGCAATGATGTGTGAAAGTTGATGTTTGGCCTCTCCTTCTTTATAAGTATTGGTGTTGCTTTTCAGATGAGCTTTACGAATCTTACATGTGACCCAATCATTATAGTAGTCAGGCGTAAGCAAACACCCTCGTACAAATATTTCATAAGTCTCATAGTAACTGCACTCTGTACGATTCTTACAGAAATACAAAACCTCACGATGGAAACTGTCTGCTCCCATAGTGGCCACATCTTCAATGATTGTTTTGTTCGAACCAAAATAGTTTTGCCAACCTGAATTGACACGGGTTTTCTTTTTCTTCCCGTTAACTTGCCTTGTTGCGGCTTTGGTGAAATACTTCCGGCCAATGTACTTGCGACCGGTTACTTTGTTTGTGATACAGTAGACGTAACCATAATGACCTTCAATCATTTGGTCGGTTACCTCTACACCATTATAAAACCATGCCATTTATTCTTCGTCTTCAGCGTCAGGGTCGATAAAATCATCTTCCTCTAAAGCTATATATTCGCCACAGAATGGACAGTGCATTGGATCACTCTCACACTCTGTCTCGTCATATTGAATTGCAAAGTCCGAACCACACGATTCACATTCGTGATTAACTATTAACATAAGTTACCTCCATATACTGTTACTTGAGTATATAGACAACATAGGAGGTTAATTACGGTGTACCAAATTTTTCTATAAAATCAATCCATGGCCTACAATGTGCTATTGACATAGAAAACCACATTAAAGCCATTTCAAATGATTGGCCACCACACATGGGTAGATTGAAGTAAAACAAATTAACAAACCCCATAATCATAAACAATGGAGTGGGAAAAAAAATAATAAATGTTGTCATCATTTGACTATTCGTTCATTCTCCATTTGTTTTCTGGCAGGCCATAGTCCCATTTTGGATCCATTTCAACATTCCACCTAGTGGTGGCAACATTAAAATCTGGTATCTTCATCTTTTTAGGATTACTTGCTGGTTCCAGAATAACAACACGGTTATTTGGTTGTGCTGCAAATTGGCCATTGTCACATTTAATAAAGTTGAATGACTTGTGGTCTTCAACATCTTCACTATGACCACAATCTATAACATTAAAATCTGGATGTGCAGAGTCAACAGTGAAAAGGTATTCACCTTCCAACCAAGATCCATCTTTCATCTTAATCTTACATCTCATATTTGAGATCATTGCTTTTCTAATCACAGTAATATCATACGACATGCTGTTCCACAATTGCAAGAAATCTAAAGGATATGGTTCGCCTTCAATAGGTTTCCAACAAAATGCATGTAATGGTAATTTGTCATACAATGCACCATATTCATTCAAGTACGCTTCGATTCTGAATGCTTGACTACGCTGAGACTTTAATGATATCCACCAACAAGGTTCGAGTTCTCCATGACCTTTCTCAAAGTCATAGAGGAATTCTCTGCGAACAAAACATTTGACTGGCGGCAAGTTTGCTACTAGAAAACTCATGCAGCCTTACTCCAGACCTCATCCCATGAACCAGACAAGGCACCTTTGGCATAGTCGGTGGCACGGTTCTCAAAGAAATTGGTGTGTGTTGGTGCATTAATCATTTCTTCAACCCATGGCAATGGATTGCGTTTGACTTTGAATATGCCCTTCATACCAAGACCAATCAATCTACGGTCAGCAATGTAACGAATGTATTTCTTTAATTCATCTGCTGTTAGACCTTCCATAACATTGAAACCAAATGCTAGGTCAATGAACTTATCTTCCAATTCAACCATGCGTTCAGCAATGGTGTAAATGGATGATTTCAAGTCATCATTCCAAATCTCTTGGTTCTCTGAGATGTATGTCTTAAACAACTTCATCATGTTCTCAGCGTGCATTGTTTCATCAACAATAGACCAAGTAACAATCTGTCCCATGCCTTTCATTTTACCAGTACGTGGGAAGTTTAACAACATAACAAAAGATGAGAACAACTGCATACCTTCAGTGAAGGCACTGAACACGGCGATATGGCGTGCAGTGTTCTCTTTTGTACCATTCTTATTAGAAATGTCCATCACATAGTCGTGCTTGTCTTTCATTTCTTGGTACGCCATGAATTCATTGTACATTGTTTCAGGCAGGCCTAATGTCTCAATCAGATGTGAGTATGCGGCAATGTGCAAGGCCTCACGTGCTGCGAAGCCCAACAACATCATGCGAACTTCAGGCTGAGGGAAATATGGCAGATAGTTGTTTACATAACCACCTGCAACATCAATGTCACCTTGAGTAAAGAATCGAAAGATGTGTGTGAGAAACATCTTCTCTTCTTTTGATAGTTTATTCTTCCAATCTTTAACGTCTTCATGCATTGGCACTTCTGTGTGTAACCAATGACTCTGTTCGTGTTTTAACCATGCATCATATGCCCATGGGTAATTAAAGGGTTTAAATGAACTGCGTTCGTCCGTCAGTCTGCTGGGATTCTTCTTAACCATTGATCCATTCCTTAACTAGTTCTTCTGATTTTACACCAACCATCTTCTTAAGTACAGTACCATCTTCAATCATTACCAATGTTGGTACTGAACGAATGCCAAATTCAATGGCCACATCCGATTGTGCGTCAATGTCAACGACCTCAATTGGGTATGGTGAATCTACATTGTTTAAAATCATTGCCAAGGCTTTACATGGCTGGCACCATGATGCTGTAAATCTAATAATCTTTTTCATTTGTTGCACCAACTTTGTTTTGCTTCACCGTAATATTCACGTGCGAAACCATTTTGAATTAACATTGCTCTGAGACTCTTACCATCTAACAAAACATCACCAAGAACACGGCCACCATATTTGTCCCAATCCATCAATGCAACTTGTCTCTTTTGTGCGGCATTGATTTGTGCCTTCGTGAAAGCTGTTGCTGCTTCGCCACGCTGTGCTTCTTGTGGACACATTGCTCTGTGACCTTTTTCAGGTGTATCAACACCAAACACACGAATACTTAATTCTTGTTTCAATGGCGGTGGCAAGAATGTTGCTTGAAATGCAACCGTGTCACCATCAATAACCCTAGTGAGTGGGAAATCATAGATGACCATTGGTTTTTCTTTTTGTGCAAAACTTGTAACTGACGTTAATGCTAAGATAGCAACTAATAATACTTTTTTCATTTTTATTCCTTTTTAAAAAATTAACCTTCGCAAGCCAAACATTCATTGCCTTGAGCAATGGCACTCATGTCCAACTCTTTAATAACTTCTCTCTCAATACGTTTAGATACCTTATCAGCCTTGGCCAATTTCTCTGAACGGCAGTAGTACAATGTTTTCAATCCTTTTTTCCATGCCAAGAAGTGGCAGGCGTGTAGATATTTAACATTTACATCAGGCCTAAAGAACAGGTTTAAACTCTGTGCTTGGTCTATGTATTGCTGACGGTCAGCGGCATGTTCAACCACCCATCGTTGGTCAATCTCCATACCAGTTTTGAACACCTCTTTATCGTTCTCACTCATCCAATTTAGGTGTTGAACCGAACCATCGTTTGCAATGATTGAAGACCAAATATCATTGTAATCATTTTGTGATACTGTCTCTCCATCACCAGCAAGGTATTTTTGAATAACTCTATCTAACCATTTATTCTTGGTCAAATGTGAACCACTCAACGTGTCTTGTCTGTAAGCATTAGCACGATAAGGTTCAATAGAAGGGCTGGTATTACCCATAATAATAGAAGAGCTAGCATTGGGAGCAATAGCCATAACGTGAGCAAACCTGCGGCCAGTGCCAGCACAATCTGCCGGAGATCCCCTAAGAGTCCCAAGGTCGGTGTTTGCTTCATCTAGTTTACCTCTGATGTGTTTGAACATTTGGTTGTTAAGGACTTTAGCCATGACACCTTCGAAAGCAACACCATTCCGTTGTAGGTAAGCATGAAAGCCGAGAGCACCAACGCCAATGCTACGCTCACGGCCTGCAGAATACTTTGCACGGGAAATGGCATCAGGAGCATTAACGATAAAATATTCAAGCACATTATCGAGCATCTCAGCCATATCTCTAAGGAATAACGGGTCATTTTTCCACTCATCATAATACTCCAAGTTAACTGAAGATAGACAGCACACAGCAGTACGGTCTTTATCAGTTGGTAAAATAATTTCACTGCATAAATTTGATTGATTGATTTTCAAACCTAGTTTCTTCTGAAACTCAGGTAATGCACGATTACTCGTATCAATGTAATGTATATATGGTTCACCGGTCAACATACGCATCTCAAGTATGTTTTGCCACAATAGTTTGGCAGAAATCTTTTCACGTACTTCGCCATTGTGTGGGTCTTTTAACTCCCATGTATCATCCACATTAGGGTCTAACATAGACTTCTCGACCAACTCCATGAAATCATCGGTGATATTGATACCATGATGTAAGTTCAACGTTCGCATATTGGGATCACCAGTAGGTTTACGCATCTCCAAGAAAATCAGAATGTCAGGATGGGATATGTTAAGATAAGCAGCATAAGAACCACGGCGAGTACGACCTTGCCTATAAGCCAAAGAAGAAGCATCATAAGTCCTAAGGTGAGGCATGATGCCAGTAGACTTATCATCAGCCGAACGAATACCCAAGCCGATGCCAATACCGCCTCCCAACATTGAAAGCCAGTTAACTTCTGATAGACAATTGACAAGACCTTCAGAGGAATCGTGTAGATAAGGTAAAAAACATGATATAGGAAGGCCACGCTTACTACGCCCAAAACTGAGAATAGGAGTAGAATATGACAACCAATGTCTACTGCTATATTCGTACAACCTTTGAGCATGTTCTTGGTTAGACCCGAACGCATTTGAAACATATGCGAACCTTTCTTGCGGAGACGTTTCATCGTCCTTCATGTAACTTTCTTTTAATCTTTTTCTACCTAACTCATCGAACAAATTGTCCCGAGAATAGTCAACCTTTATACCGTGAACGATATCCATATTTACTCCAATTAATTATTTTTGTTCTTTAAACTCATTTGCCATCGGAAATACTTTGGCAATTACTTTAGCGCACTCAATCGCAATGTCTCTGTGTTCTTTTTGTGTACCGTTTGCTGAACGGAGTTGTATGTAGTGAATCCACGAACGTAGTGTTCCGTTCATGTAGAGGCGACTTACAGTAAGACCTTCTGGTAATACCGCACGTGCCTGTTCTTTAGCAATGCCATTCTTGATAGCCCATGAGTACTCTTGTTTGACTGAAAACAATACTCGTTTCTGAGCACGTTCCCATTCAAATGCCAATAACTTCTGTGCCTCATCATTCATATCTAACTCTACACTATTTTGACGATTCTTTGTGTCTTGTAATCTTGCTTCACGTAACACAAATGCCTCATCGAGTTCAGCTGTAGGGTCTGCATATCGTTGACTAAACTCTTGGAAACTAAAACTACGGTGACGCAAGATTTGTCGTGCAATGTCACGTGTCGTTGTAAGTTCCAAACACATACTCACCATCTCAAGTGGTGACCAATGTTGGTGTTTAACCAAATAACGAATCAACTTCTCACTCGTTTCTTTATTATCTTGGTTTGCAGGGTTTGACACCCTCGCACAAAACGCAACCAATTCAGTCATGTTCTCTGCGAAATGTGACTCAGGTTGCGAATAACTAATCAACTCAACTTTCATACTCATACTTTCTTCCAAAAAATAAATTCAGTTTGTGCCTTAATACCTTTGAATGTGTTATTACTTATAATATCTTCAATTTCATCAGGCGATAAACCATTCAATACCATCTCATTAATATCCTTGCCTTCAACAGTATCAGGCCAAATGACGACATTATGACCTAACGCTATCGCTTCTTGCATCAACTTCGTAATTTCTTTATTACGTGGTTCATTGTCATATATCAAGGTAATATTATTTGCCTTAATATTTTTTACCGATTGGTGCAATGACGAATCACCTGATGCCAGACAGTTACTTAGGAACATGGAATCCAGAGGTCCCTCAACCATTCTAACAGGTTTACTCAGGTCAACTCTATCGAGACCAAATACCATCTTATCTGCATCTTCTTTAATCTTCAGTGTCACATAACGTAGTTTGTTATCTGAAGTCTCCAATGCACGACCAGACACACCAATGAGGTCATTATACTCGTCATAGAATGGAATTACAAGCCGTGCATCATCGACCACTTTTTTGCCGTGATCTGGAATCAAGGCATCTAAAAATCTTTTGTAGTGTTGTGTGAAGAATAATCTATTGTATGATTCTTTTGGTACCATACGGTTCTGTAGATAGGTCAAACAGAAGTGACCTTCGGGTAGTTTACTGCAAACCTCTGCCTCAGTGAATGAGGTTTCTTTTTGTAGTTTACCAAATCGTGGAGGTGGTATATCAATGAATGAGACTGGTTTGTTTTGTACACCAGTCTCACCACTTTTATAATTCTCCATCACATACTCTTTATACAAAGAGTCATCTAGGTTCTTAATTAGATTGCCTAGATTTGTACCGACACTGCAATTGTGGCAACGATAGAACAAACCATTGCCTTTTTGGTACACGTACCCTCTAGCTTTGCTTTTGTTCCTTTGACTATCACCACAAATTGGGCAAGAGAAATTCCATAGGTAAGAATCTTTTTGTTTAAAGTTACGTAAACGTGAAGATACTAATTTGATATATTTTGAGTCAGTCGATATTGTCATAGACCATAATATAACACACCTTCAAGTGTTTGTCAAGACTAACCAAGAATTTTCATTATTGTTTCCGAATGACCAGATACCCAACCCATGACGGCAATTGCGCCAGCGGCAGTCCACAACCATTTGTCTCTTTGAGTTTTCAATGCACCAAGTTCTTCAGCTAAAGCTTTATGTTGATTACAAGAAGCATCATACATCGTATTTAACTTGTCTGTCAAGCTATCCCTTGTTTTATCAAGGCAATCATGCATATCTTTTACGCCGATTTTAAGATCATCAATTTTCTCATCTAAGTTTTGTACCTTAGTTTCAACAATACCAAGTCGTTCTGTTGTAGTAGCCATTTATTTTTTCTCAGGCACTTTAGTGCCTTCTAACTTCTTATGCACTTTGATTTTCTTACAGTCTTGAGCCGGTTTACCAGTCTTTTTATCCATGATTGGTTTACCTGCTTTGTCCACCTTATCGTGGCAAACTTCTTTCATTTCACCAGCTGCAAATGCTGGTGTTGATAATATTAAACATAGACCTGCTACAAATATAATGTTTTTCATAATACGTCCTTAAATGTATGGTTGTGGTGCGGCAGGCGGTGCAGATTTACCACCGAATCCCACTGTCACCGAAATTGGTTGTTGACTGTAATCTGTTGATGCACCTGGATTGTATCCACCACCATATGAAGGTGCTGGTTGAGAGAATGATGTTGGTGTTGGTGAACTAAAACCACCGCCGTTGAATGCTGGTGTTGTTGAAGATAACGTAGGTGTTGCAACTCCGCTTGTTGGTAAACCGGTTGAGGCATTTGTTGCACCTGCTACTTTTTCTTGTGTGCGTCCATATGCTGTAACACCTAATACACCACCCATGGCAACGTGGAACAAACCACCGCCTTGTAGTGTAATTGGAACCCATTGACGGAAGGCATCATTGGCTGCCTGTACTTCCCAAAACTGTACGATAGTGAACATAATTGGGAACAAAGCAAAGTCAAATAGACAACAAGTCATGTACATCATTGCCATCATTGGACGCCACTTCTTGGTCATCCAATCTTCGTCAGGCTTTTTCTTTTCTGTTTTTAATTCTTTTGCCATATTAAACTCCTAATACGTGTAAGGCGTGTTCATAATGTTTAATGCGGTCCTCAAGTCCAATGGTACCACCGTTGATTCGTTTTGTCAATGTGAGAATATCACCTTTGTCTGCCCACTGGTTAAGGTTGTTTGATTCCCAAAACCAACATGCAGATTGAGCGGCACCTTCAAATGTGGCCAAATACTCAGATACTTCTTCTGGTGAAATTTCTAATGAATCTGCAAATGCTCTGTAGTTGTTTTTGCCTGTCAATTGAATTAGGCCACGACCACAATATCTGTAACCATCACCAGAGGCCTCATCGCCATTACCCATACGACTAGCATAGACACGATTGGCAATTGCTTCTTGTTTGTTTGGCAGTGAACAGTAGTGGTTGGCAATGGCATCATCAGGAAAATACTTCGGAAAGATTTTGCGTAATGATGCAGGTCGATAGTTTAGATTCTCTTTGAGTACCATGAAATTACCAGATTCGTGAGCACATTGAGCAATGAATGCTGCAACTCTCTGTGGTGTATTAATCTCATAGTCTGGCAATAATTGTTCTAATGCACTGTACCAATAATCAAGATATGGATTCTTTGGTAGAAGTTGTTTCAGTTGTTCTTTAGTTAGTTCCATTTTTTACCTCAAATTGATAGTGCTACATTGCACACTTGTACGATATATCTAAATGCTTGTTCGTTGTCTGCACATTCCTGAGCAGCACGTACATCACGTATCTCATTAATGAGATAATTTCTTTCTTCTGCACTGATATTACCTAGTTGGCATTGTTCAACAATGGCCTGAATTTCTTGTTCTAACGGATGCATTATCTTCCTCCCCATGCGGATTTTGCGGCTTCAATTCTTTGTTCAGCAGTCTTCTTACCTATTTCACAAAATATTTTACTACCACCATGACTCATTTTAATTGCATGGTTGTGTAGACCAACAATATTCTCTTGTTGTGGGTCTTTGCGCCAATTAACATAAACCACCATCAATTCAGTCTGAGATATAACTTTAGACCAATTTGCTGATGTGCAATCAACTTTACGCAATTCATTGTCTGTTATTACCAAATAATTCAACAAGACAGGATCATGCGGTTTCGGCCAATACTTCTGTATTGTAGTACAGCCACTCAATAACACTAAACTTAAAATGATTAATAATTTATTCATATGCATATTTATACCCTCTTTTTATCTTTTTTACGCCATTGTAGACACACAACCTTTCGGTTATACACATCACCACTCCAAGCCCATCGCACACACTCATAATCTGGTGTGACATAACTTAGTGTAAATGATAGTAGTAAACTGGCCACTATTTATTCGCCAATGGGTTGTCAATCGCCTTCTGTATTTTACTATCAACTTCTTTCTTTAACTGAACCACTTCACGTTCAATCTCTCTACGTGCGTCAGCCATTTCTCTACGAATAACGTTGGCTTCGTTGCGAGCCTTCTCCAAATCTTCACGTACCGCTTTACGCATATCACGCATCTCACCTTCAGTTTCACGCTGTGCATTCTTAACACTACGTTCCACCTGTTCAGTTACTGTTTCATTACGGCGAATATCGTTTTTCAAATCAACTTTAATATCACGTGTATAGTCTGCACCTTTTTGACTGTTTTCTTCAATGACTGCCAGTCTCTTATCAAACTCAGATAGGTCTGGTGCTTCATAAGATGCGATCTTTTTCTTCATATTCTGATAGTCTTTGTACACTTCAAATGTACCATACAATGCACCTAGAGTTGATGATACAATAGTAGCAGCAACCATTAATTTTGCTGGTGTAAATTCATAACCACCAATACTGATAACAGTATCTTTGCTTGCATACTTTTTCATAGCCGCTTCGGCTTCATCAATCTTAGCATTTACGTTTTTAATTTCTTCTGCCATTTTAATTTCCTATTTTGTATTGTTGATTAATCATTTCCTGATGTAGTCTATCAGAACTCATTTGTCTTAAAACTCTAACATTATCAATTATTTTTTGGTTTTTATAAACTTCTTTCACCTCATAGAACGGTGAATCTTTAATAGATATTGCCAAGTATGCATTATAACCAACGGGCACCACTGTCAATTTATTCAAATCAACACCACCAGCCAATTCAGAAACATCACCTTTGTTTTTAACAGTTTCGTTGTTATCAACTCGTTGTTCTTGTGTCGCAGTGATACTGGATTGCTTGTTCTCAAAATGACTTGATACCATTTGTTGTGGTAAAGATGGCATCTCGGCACCTTGATTCACACTTTGGTTTTCTTGCTTTGGTGTAAATTTTGGTTCTTCCACAACAGATGCGTTGTTCATCATTTGAGTGTTGTTCATACTATAAAATGATGAATTGTTATTTGTTGTTTCTTGTTGAAAAGAATTTGTTGAAGAACCAAATGTTAAACCAGGAATATTCATTTTAATTCCTGTCATATCTAAACTTAAACCAATGCCATCAGATGGGTTTGCATTTTCATTGTAAGACATTCTGGAAGATTCACTGGCAACAGCACGAGCAATTGCTTCAGTTGCAGCAACAGCATTACGTGCAATACTCAATGCGTTTACTGGTGATATTGTTCTTCTGTCTTGTTGCACATCTTGTTGTCTCTCTGCAACACCAGCAGGTGATCCAGGTGGAGGTGGTACGGATGGGTTGGAAGCATTCGTTTGGCCACTTGAACCGGAACCAGGAGCTGATGCTAACTCTTGTGGTGGTGGTCTAGCGGCATCAGGTATATCATCAGAAGGTTTAATCTCACCTGTAATGGAAATTGTTGCACCACCTAAATCCATCTTTACTTCCGCCTTGGTACTAGTGGCATCTTGAATGGGCGATCCAGGTGGTGGCGGTGGTGGAGAACCAGGTGGTGGTGCGTCAGGTTTAGGTGCTTCAGCAACTGTTGTTTTTGTTTGTGTTTCTAGTGCAACCTTTTGTGCATATGCTGTTTGATAACCTGAACACGATGTGCTGTATAATTGTGTAATGTTACATTGTTGTGTTAAGTAAGCCGAAGCATAACCTGGACATGTTGTACTATACAATTGATTTGCATTACATTGTTGTGTAAAATAGGCTGCAGCATAACCTGGACATGATGCATCATACAAAGCAGACAAACTACATTGTTGTGTGAAATAGGCTGCGGCATAACCAGGACACGACACATCATACAGTGATGATATGCTACACTGATAAGTTAAGTATGCTGCGGCATAACCAGAACAATTTGGACTGGACATAGGATCAGATGAACACACATCATAACCTGCTGAAAAATTGGCATTCAATCCAAAACTACTTTGATTTATATTATTACCATGATAGTATTGATAGTATTCGCCTTTGGCCAAGTCACCAGTCATACCAATTGTAACTGTATTGTTTGTAACAAAAGCTCTATCAAATCTATAATCAACCAATCCTGTGTTATCTATTTTAACTTCAAAACTACTTGTATTACTTGACCCATATTGATTGATACCATACCAACCGTAAGTCATGCTGGTACCTGTACCCAAAGTGTAGAAGTTATTATTGGTTTGTCCAATTAAATCAGTTTGCAAAGGTAAAAGGGAATAATTATAACCAGAGTTTCTCTCATTAGTTAAATTTATACCAGAACAACAGAACCCATTAGGGGCATTACCGGATTGAAAGCTTACAGCTCCGTTTGAGTACATCCAAGAATTTGTAAACCCCTTGCCGAAGTATGGAAATGTAAAACCTAAAGGCACATTCACATTACCATCATCACCAATATAATGTGATGTGGCAGCAGGATTGTTTTTGATTTGTTGGAGTTGATACGCATCCGCACCGGTCATCACATTAACTGTGAGCTGACCGTTTAGGATTGGAACACTTACAATTTCAGCTTTAGAATAACTTGTGGACAAGGACACCAAGAATAGCGCCAATGCCAACGTTCTTAGCAGTTTCATATTTTTCCACTTTATCTAATTTAGGTATTTTTTCTGGATTTGATTCCCATTGTGCTTTTGCTTGCTCGCCAATTTTGCCTTCATATGGGCAAGGTGTGCCGGCAGCCATCATAGCGTCAAAAACACGGCGGTCTTGGCACATGGTAGCCACAGCTGCCACTTTCATGCCCATATCATAGAGAGTTTTGGAAAGTTTTAATCTTTCACAATTTAAATCACGTACTGTTCCACCACTTGATACACCAAAAATTTGAGTCTGTACAGAACCGGAAGAACCTGTAGAACACAAATCACTGTTACCACCACTCATCATTGTGGGTGCCACGGCAGTAGGTGGAGGTTGAATCACTCTTTGAGTAATTTCAGATTTGTTTATGTTGGTGTTGGTATTTACCGAATCAATTATTTGCTTTGAATCTGATACAGACGAACTCGTATTAACATTCTTGTTTTCATTAACACTGGTACTTGTTGATGAAGAATTATTGATATTCAAATTTTTATTATCACTAACTGATGTAGAATTGTTTACATTCAAATTCTTATTATCACTGGTGGATGTAGAATTATTAATGTTTAAATTCTTATTATCACTAGTAGATGTAGATGTACTAGTATTAATATTACGATTTGTCATATCACCAGTATTGATATTCATGTTTGTATTAGTACTGGTAGATACATTACTATTGTTGTTTGTATTAACAGATTTACTATCAACAGCTGTGGTGTTGACGTTTAAATTGTTGTTGTTGTTAACGTTGTTACTGTTAACAGTGCTAGTTGATGTTGAATTACTATTTGTATCAACCAACGTTTTCGAGTCATACGTGGTTTGTGCTTGAGACACACCACAAAACATAACAAAAAGAGCCATTGCGGCCTTTTTGCTTAAGAATTGCATTTTTATTACCTTTTTTTATGTTAATTTACCGACACCTTAACATAATATAAGCAATAATCGTACACGTATTTATCCTGGTAAGAATCTACCTATCAAACCATTAACTATTTTATCAGATAAGTTGTCTGGTAAGAATTTTAAGAAACCTAAAAAATAGAGTGCTACGCATCCATAGACAAATATTTTTAAGCATACGTCAAATGTTTTTTGGTATTCGTTCATCTTCCACACCTAGCACTTGTTTGACACCATTGTATCAGTTCATAACTACCGATAGCAAATATAAATACGATAAATGAAACTGCACCTATAATCATTGCCCATTCGTTTATTTCTTCTTCTTTTTGTTTACGCTTACGTTCTTGTGCATTAAAGAGTCTTATTTCTTGAGCATCGTCTGCATCCATTTCTGCTTGACGAGCCTTTATTTTGTTCCACACATCTATCTTACCAGTCTGCATAAACAACATCTTTAACTCCTCTTCAAATGCTCTAGCCTGTTCTAATGCCATTTCAATCTGAAGAGCAGTTCCCATGTTGGAACCTTTCTTAGATTTCTTAGCCTCCATCAATGCTTTGGTAGCGGTACTCTTGGCATCAAACATCTTGCCAATCATTGGTGCAAGAGAGCCTAGGTCATTGGCAACCTTGGCTGCCTTCTTGACCATACTGATAGCGGATTGTATGCCCGCCAGTGCTGTGATTGGATCGATCATATTACAACATTAATGGTAACCAAAGCCAAAGACCCTGACTCATCAATAATGCTGCGAAAACGCCAACCATAATACTACCCCAATATAACGACATACTAACAGCTAGAATACTTGCTGATAACAAAACAATGCTAATCTGAAATGCAGAACCAGCAAATGTCATCCAAGGACCAGACTTGCGAATCTCATCACGTTCTGCTTCTAGAGCACGTGCCTTAGCCATAAGTTCTTTTTTACCTTCACCTGTTGCAGGTTCAGATTCGTATCTATTTATTTTTGCAGTTAATTTATCTGCCTTCTCAAATTGTTTTCTGTCAACGGCATCATCTCTAGCCATCTCAGCAAGAGTTTGTTTAATTGACTTTGCCTGAAAGAATGCCCATGTATCATTGGCCTTGATGGTATTGTTCAATACTTTAGAACTATTACCAGAAGAAATGTATGTGTTAATGGCCAATAATGCGGCAAGTACAGTGATTAACCAACCTGCTTTGTCTTTAATCTGAGCTTCTCGTTCTGAACGTGATAATGGTTTCTTTTCTTCCGCCATTTTAATTCCTTTATTTTACTGATTCGAAAATAATCTTTTGTACACCGTACCATTCAATCCAAGCATCATTTTTTACGGCACACTCATAGTATGTAGTATAGTTTACCGTAATTGTCTTGGATACATCACTCAATTTTGCATCATCTTTTAACTTTTCTAAATTTGGACACGCTTCTCTAACAAACTTTGGTGGTTCTGGAAACTTCATTACCACAGGTACTGCAGTAGAACAACCAGTCAATAGTGCAACCAATAATAAAGCAAATTTCATTTTAATTTCTCCGCTGCCTTGTTATGTGCCTCAACAAATTCTTTTGGTATAACACAAGTACTATCATACTTCACCACTTCACGGTCAATATACTTGAGTACATCTTCACCACGTTCACGTATAACTTGTGTTTTATTAATGTACTTGGTTTCAATCTTAACTGTTTCTTCTACAGATTTTTCTTCAGCAACTGTTACCTTCTCTCTCAAATCTTTCATCTCAGCCAATAGAGATTCGCTGCCTTTAACTGCACCGGCCATAAACAAACCAAATGCAAAAGCAATATAAGAAACTGCCTGAACGGCAGTTTTATAATAAAAAGGTACAAATCTACTGAATATTATCCCGAATATACCTATGCCAAGTATACCATAAAATATCCAATGAGGAACAAACTGCAAGTACCACATTACTGAGGAGTCCTACGTGGTACATATGAAATGAATGAAGGTACTTTCTTCTTCTTAACACCAGGTTCCACTGATGGTGGCAATGAAGTCTCTGCACCAGTACCAACAGAATTAGTTGGTGCATCTTCTTTCATGTGGCCATATTTCTTTTTGTACCAATCTTTCATACCATGTGTCTTGCGATAGTGTCTGACTGTTGCAGAATCATTTGCTTGGTCACGGTACTTGTTCTCTGCCGTAGTATTGTGTGACTTCATTGCTTCTGCAGCTGCGTGTGCATCTTTGGCAATGTGTACCAATGCCTCATCAGACTTTCTATGATATTCGTGGCCTTCCAGTGGATGGCGTTGAGAAGGACGACCTTCTTCTAAAACTGTATACTCATTAAACTTTATCATTTTATGTTCCTTAATACTTCTGCGATTCTCATATCAACCGCAACATCAGAAGATAATAAATCTTGTCCTTTAATGCCACGTATAACCTGTGGCATGTAATTTAAAAATAACAAATACGTTTTCAACACAGCATAATCATCTTTGGCAACTTTAAAGAATAACATCCTAGTTGCGACCTCTACTCCAAACACATTGTATATGACGATGAGGTGATTTAGAACCAACCTTTCACGCATATCATCATACCTGCGATACCTCTGAAATAATCTTTTGAGGTAGTTAAACCTCTTCATGTCCTCCTTGAACTCACTCATTATGCAGTCAGGCTTATCATAAGATTTGGCTGCATATAACATTATATTATCATTATTTAAATTATCAAAGGACATTAATCTTCTTCTGGTTCTTCGGTGACTAGTGCGTTAATTGTTTCTTCGTCACCTACTTGTGCATAAAACTCGTAATTACCTGCGTCTGATAGGTAGTACAACAAATACAAATAAACCATATTATCTGGATTGTCAAACTGATGAATGTCAAAGGTAATTTCGTCACCTTCAACATCCAATTCATATAACGCAGGTATATCTAGTCCAAAGGAATTTAATACCTTACGAACTTTTTGTATACCATCTTGTGCAACTCTAAACCCATCAACGTTCAATTCTCTAAACAATTGAGCGTTGATTTCGGATACTACAATAGGATTTTGAACCGATGATGAAGATTCACCAGTCGGTTCGTGTGCTTCCTTGGCCTGATTAGGTTCTATAGAATAGAACTCTTTAAGGAATGATTTAAATGTCATATCTAATAGTGGAGTCGAAACTCCAGTTTATATTAGGTATTGGCGAACATTATGTTGTCGTTGGCACCAGTGGCTGCATCAGCACTCATACCACCAGCAACCAAAACTTCAGTTTGTACACGGCCGGTGCGACTACCAGTACCTTGTTTAATTAGAACCCAACCTGTGTGAGCAGGTTTGTTTGCTTTGTTTGTAGATAGAGCAATCTCAGCATCGGACACACCAAATACTCCAACTGCGGCACCAGTAACAAATGCACTGGATGTTGAGTTAGCATATAAGTCGTGGCCGTTGTTGGCTACACCCAAACCACCGGCTACTGCCCACTTTGGAGCACCTGTGTTTGCGTCTGTCATTGAAAATAAAGGCATGTTTTTCTCCTAGAATTATTGTTATATTTATGTGTTGTCAACTTTTTGAATCTGTGAATCTAAAGTTGGATTAGCCTCGAACTTATCAGACGCAGTTTTTTTCTTTTTGGCAGAATCTGCTGCATCTTTAATAATTTCTGTTTTACGTGATTCGACTAGTGTAGACTCTTTCATTGACTTAGCACCCACACTGTTAGCTTGTTTTGCACCGGCAGCTTTCATTGCTCTACGTGCCAAATCTCTGACCTTAGACTGTGCTGTGTGAACTGCACCAGATTTATCGGTAACTGTATCTGTTTTGGATTTAGACTTTTGCCAACCAGTGTCTCCCATCATGCCTTCAATTAAAGATTCGTCTTGTTCAACGCTGTCACCCATGTAACGGCCTTGTTCATAACCTCGACTGTTCGGGTCTTTCTTTGGTTCAGGTGTGGATGGCTTGGCAGGATATCTTTTGGCAGCAGCCTTTTTAATTCCAGTTTCCAACTTAGACTTTTTGGCCATCGATGCTGAGTCAGTGTTATTTCTGATACTATCAAATTTCTTGTGGCCAGCTTTCATGTAATTACCTAATGCATTAGGCGACAATTCATCCAACTGTTCAGATTCTTCTTTAACAGGTTCAGGTTTTTTAGGTTGTAACACTTCTCGTCCTCTCTGTTCTGAAGCTTCACGCTTTGCTTTAATTCGGTCCAAAGCTTTTTGTATTCTTACTGCAACAGAAGATGCTTCTGTGATTGGTTTAGCAACAGTGGTCTTGCCACCTTTCTTCACCAGAGTTTCTTGTGCAGAAGATCCAATTGGGTCATCACCAATTTCTTTTGCTTCATTGGTTGGTTTTGCAACTTTTCGTGCTTTAGTTTTATGTAAATTTGCAAATGTACCATAGGAATCTTTACCTTGGTGTTTATTCACAACCAAATTATTTCCTTCAACTTTGTGTACTCTGTGAGTATGACCGTTGACAACATCTTTTACAAAATCACCTGGTTTAAAACTTTCAACTTCGACCTCTTCATCAATCTCACTCATCATATAGTTAGCAACTGTTGAGATATAGTCTTCTGCTAATGTAATTTTGGATTGAACCCACTCAGGAAGATTATCATTATCCTTTAGCATGTCATGGACTCTCTGAGCATTGTTGATTACGCTTTGTAATTGGCCACGAGCCATATCACCTTCATAATCATACTCAGTTTTTTCTTTTGCCTCAGAGACAGATTTCCAACCACCACCCATCTCTTTATACTTTTTCGAAGCCCAGCCATTGGCATAAGCAGAAGGGTAAACATCAAACTTAGATTTAGCCTGTGCCTTGGCTTGCGCCCATTTCTCAGGACTTGTTGGCACATTTTTTTCGTTTAGATTTTCCATATCTTCACTTATCTTTCCTTTTCCAAAGTTGGACACGTTAATTGGTTCACCCTTTCTCTCAGGATTAGGGTCATGTTTTCTTTTAGATGCAACGGCAGAAGCTCTTTCTTTTTTAGTTAAAGATGCTCGCTTCTCGTTAGACATACATTTTGGTTTAGGTTCACCAGGTTCTCTTGCACAAGGACCAATTGCTTCACCCTTACTGTTAATTCTTTTCCAACCACCTTCTGGATCAGTCTTACTAAACCACTTACGCAAATCTTCATTCATCTCATCTTCTGGTGAAGATTCTTTTACGCAAGAACCTGGAGAATATGGTTTTTTACCTGGTACACGTTTATAATTATCCCAACAAGGACCACTGTCTTCTTGCCTAATTGCTTTAAAAACTTTAGATGCTGGTTTAGCCATCATTCACTTTTCTTGGATGCTGAATATGCTGACATACTCATAACTTTTCTAGCTGCAACAGCTGAAGTTTGAGCACGTTTCTTTGCTGCATCTTTATCGTGTGGTTTATCTGAAGGTTTTACATTCTTATCGTATGCATCTTCTTCATTAACTGGTTTTTTCTTCTTCTCAGATTCAATAGATTTTAATGCTCGATCAGTTGGTTCGTCTAATACATCAACTGCATGTGGTTCTGGTTTAGATGCACCATATGAACGACCTTGTACTTTAGTTGATGGCAAATCAGCCATCTTAACTTCATCCATTTGAACTTCTTCTTTGTTCATCTTGTCATGTGCTTTGCCCATGTTCTGTATATCTTTGGCATTTTCTTTTGAACCAGACTGAGTTTTGCCTTTCATGTATTCAGATTTTTTCTTATCTAAGTAAGAACTGAGAGTGCTTTTGCTCAATTCATCCAATTCTTCAACTTCTTCTTTAACTCCGCCAGCCTTAAGCATAGCAATGCGGTCACGATAACCGCCAACGCCAGGTTTGATATCTTTAGCTGCCTGTTTTAATGCAGGTGAAGCATTAGGAATATGCTTCATTGTAGTTTTAGACTGATGACTTTCTTCTTCAATCTCAACTTCTTCTTTTGTTGTCTTTTTGGCCAAATCCATTGCAGCAGTATATCCTGGAATCTTTGATAATCTTTCAAGACGTTTTGGATCTTTTACAGTTTCAGTGCTTGCAGCTGCTAATCGTTTTTGACGATCCATAAAATCTGTTTTTTTCTCCATAGCTTCGTTTTGCTGTTCTGCTTCTTCTTTCCTCATCTTGCGAATTTTGGCAAAATCTTTACCATCAATCTTTTCATCATCAACCACATCAATCTTCTGTTGATTTGGATGTAATGTTTTTTCCATAATTTTTGCAACTGCAGCTGCAACTGATTGGTTAATTTTATCTTTAAATTCCATGATAGTTCCTATTTTGATTTATTATTAACAATTCCATTTGCGTAGCGCTAATGCTTTGCGTGTTGGTTCGCCATTTGGCTTCTTCATCGGTCCATCCACACCACCCATCCTTGCACAGAATGATTTGCGTCTGTTTGCTGCCTTTGAACCGGCTTTTAATTTTGATGGTGGAGTTGTAACTGCCATCGATAGTTTAGAACCTGGATTTTCTGCACGATAAGAAGCAATGCCTTTGCGGTTTAAACCACCTTCAGGATTCTTTCCTTCTTTTCTCTGCCATGCTGCAGATTCTATAAATTGTTTAAGTGTTTTCATGCACCAATCGCCTTGTTAGATTTAAATGATAACAAAGAAATACCTTTTTTCTTCAACTCATCTTCTTTTTGTGCGCCAATAGAAGCACCGGTTTCATCACCTTGCATTTCTACAACCTGTGATGCTTTACCAGTCCTCTTTTTAATCTTTTCACCCATGTCACGCCCAATGCTTTCACCAGACGCAGCCATGGATAATCCAGGTTCTATGCCTTTGTCGATGGACTCTTTGATTTTCTCGGCTTGGCGTTCCCTGATTTTTGAGAGCGTGAGTTTTTTGGTGGAATCGGTTTCGCAGCCACAGTGTTCGTTGATTTGACCACTGGTTTCTGCACTGGAACTGGTACTTCCACTTTCGGTGATTCTACCACTGGTTCTGATGCCTGTACCACTTCTACTACTGGAGTAGGACTCGGTAAGACTTGTTCTACCACTGCTGTTTGTTTGCGACTCAATAGTCCTTTGAAAAATCTCATCATTTTTATTCTCCTTTAATTTGACGACATAACCTCTACCTTGTTGTACCACTTCACCATCTTTCGTGTGTGCTTCTTTCGCTGCATTACGGCGCAACATAAACATTCTAGGATTTCCATTCTTATCAGTGATATATTTATCATTTGACTCAAATTCTTTACCAACCAACTTAACACCAGACACATCTTGGATTAACTTCCATGCATCGCCGTGTTTGTTATTGGCCATGTGAGCTTTAAACTCTTTCTTTTGTTCTGGTGTGGCTTTCTGATGAAACTTCATAACTTCCATCATACCAATATTACCAGGATAAGATGCTTCTTGGATTGGTGGTTCATATGTACCATGTGTCAAAGCATCTAAACTGTTTGTATTAGATAAACTTGGTTTAACTTCTTCTTTAACTTCACCATCAACACCAAACATGCTGAAAGCATTATTTAATTCTTCGATTGTATCAGCACTGAATGTGACACTTACTGCTTCAGCCAACATGCTCTCATTAACTTTTTTCTTCATTGACGAACCAGTTGTTGGTACACTGACCTCACCTGGTTTTTCTCTTGGCACTTCAACCAACTTACCATTGACTGAGT
>ENA-OSIY01000437-OSIY01000437.1-marine-metagenome-genome-assembly--contig:-NODE-437-length-23225-cov-6.119276_pt1 | contig 23225 bp, 19 predicted proteins | sample MGYA00237884_ERZ534233 | MGnify/ENA primary metagenome ERZ534233 (study PRJEB26412, sample SAMN06343840) | marine metagenome | isolation source: estuarine water | place: USA: Columbia River Estuary... | reverse complement strand
ACTCAAGTTTATTATTGTGCAGACTTTGGAGCTACCAGAATGGAAGAAGCTAAAGTCGTACAAATCAACTGTGCAGAATAGGGAGTAATAAAAAATGGCTAGTGTAAAAGCAACAAATATTACTAACTTAGATGCATCACCATCCGTACTTGCTGACGCAAGTGAAGTACATGGATCAGTAAGAGTTTTTAAAGACACTTACGAAGCTTCATCTTTAGCTTCTGGTTCTGACATCACTGTGGCAAGATTACCTATCGGTGCTAAAGTCGTAGACATACATGTTAAAGCTGATGCTTTAGGTGGATCCTCAACTTTGGCTGTAGGTAATGGAACAACAGCAGACAAATATATTGCTGCTACGGCTTCAAATACCGCAAATAAACTAATTAGTTTATCAAATGATGGTAAAATTGAAACTATAGGTGATGAAATTACATCAACAATTACAGACATTTTAGTAACAACTGGTGGTGCAACTATCAGTGGTTCTATTACAACTGTAATTTACTATACAGTTAGTTAATAACTAAAAGAATATGGGAAGGTTGAGTTATCGCCTTCCCATATTTAATTTAACAAGGATTTAATATGGCAACTTCAGATGTAGATATATGTAATTCAGCCCTCAACATGATAGGGGCTTCGACAATACTATCATTAACAGAAGACAGTAAAGTAGGTCGTATCTGTAACCAAAGATACCCTCATGTAAGAGATGCCGTTTTTAGAGCGCATCCATGGAATTGTTTAATAAAAAGAACTTCATTAGCAGCCGATACAACTGCACCAGATTGGGAATTTAGTTATGCCTATTCGTTACCAGTAGATTGCTTGAGAGTTTTAAGATTAGAGTACCTTGATAGTGTTTACAAAATTGAGGGTAAAAAAATTGTAACAGACGAAGGCGCACCATTAAAAATACAATATGTTGCTCAGATAACTGACGCAATGCAATACGATGAATTATTAGTCGAAGCTATAGCATCAAGATTAGCTTCTGATATTTCATACCCAGTAATTGGATCTAACACCTTGTCAGCTCAGATGATGGACATCTACATGCTTAAATTATCAGAAGCAAGATTTGTAGATGCAACAGAAGGAATGCCAGGTGCAACAGAAAATGTTGCTGATTATGGATCTATTCAATCCAACACATTTATTAATGCGAGAAGATAACAATGGCTAAATCTGCCCCAGCCTTTAATGCTTTTACTTCTGGAGAGCTAAGTGAAAAAATGTCAGGTAGAACTGACTTAGAAAAATATTTCACTGGTGCAACTCAGATGAAAAATTTATTGGTCCATCCTCATGGTGGCGTATCAAGAAGACCAGGAACTATATTTATAAATGAGATAAAGTCTTCGGCTAATGCTTCTCGTCTTATTCCTTTTGAGTTTAATGTAACACAAACTTATATCTTAGAGTTTGGTAACAACTATATTCGTTTTTATCGTGATGGTGGAATTATTGTCGATGGCGGAAGCACTATTGTTGAGACAGCTACAACATACACATCTGGACAATTAGCAGATATAAAATTTGTTCAATCTGCTGATGTAATGTACTTAGTACATCCAGATCATCCAGTAAGAAAACTTACTAGAACAAGTCATATTAATTGGACCTTGACTGAAGTTAATTTCAAAAATGGTCCAATGATGGATATTAATTTAACAGCAACTACTATGAGAGCTTCAAGCCGTACTGGATCTGCATATATTTATGCAAGTGATGTTGTTGGCATAAATGATGGTCAAGGATTTTTAAGTACAGATGTAGGTAGGCTAATAAAGATTCACGATGGTTACACAAAAATTTCAGCCTTAGTAACATCAACATTATCGTCAGGAATAAATAACTCTGCAACTTCATTTAACATTGCAAGTAATACAGGATTTCAAACAGATGGTCCTGGTGGTTATTTTCAAATTGGTGACGAAATAATTAAATATACATCTATGTCTGGATCTTCTGTAAACTCAGGTGTAGCTAGAGGACAATTAGGAACAGCAGCAGCAGCACATAACTCTGGTGCAACTGTTACTAGCTTAACTTCTGTTAATACGACTATACAAGAGAATGAAGAGAACAGGGCAGAGCTAATGCCTTTTATAAGTAACAGTAAAATTAGTTTTGCAGAGGGTGATCCTTCTTCAACTGGGTTAGAGCATAACGATAGAATTGTTAACAGTGATAAGAATTTTGTAACAGAAGGTTTTAAGACAGGAATGTCTATTGAGGTTGCTGGAGCTTCCGATAGTCAAAATAATGCAACAATAGGTAATTCATCCTATCCTCCAAAATTAATTGTCCAGGCAACAGAAGATACAATTTTATTAGCTCCGTCTGATGATCTTGTTAATGCAAATGCTGGATCTGCTATAGCTATAAATGGATCTTTAGAAGATGACTTAAATTGGTCTATGGGAGCATTCTCTTCTACAAGCGGTTATCCCAGAGCAATAGCTTTTTATGAAGAAAGATTAGTGTTAGCTGGAACAAGCTCAAATCCACAAACATTATTTTTTAGTAAAGGAGGAGACTTTGAAAACTTTGCAACTGGTGTCGCTGATGACGATGGTTTAATTTATACAATTGGATCTAATCAGGTAAATGTTATTCGATATTTATCTTCTAGTAGCTCTCTTCTTGTTGGAACTTCTGGTGGTGAATTTGCTGTTAGATCTTCTGGATCTGATGCACCATTATCACCAACATCTGCTCAAATAAAAAGACAAGCTTACTATGGAACTTCTAACATAAGCCCAGTGCAAGTAGGTAATGTTACCTTGTTTGTACAAAGAGCAAGAAGAAAGGTTAGAGAGCTAGTTTATAGTTTTGATACAGATTCATACACAGCTCCAGATCTTACGATTATGGCAGAGCATATAACTTCATCTGGTATAAAAGAAATGGCACATGCGCAAGAGCCAGACAATACGATTTGGTGCGTATTAAATAACGGCAAGCTTGCTTGTATGACATACCGAAGAGAAGAAAATATTGTTGCCTGGCATGAGCATACTCTTGGCGGATCTTGGATTGATACATCTGTTTCACCAAATATAACTTATCCATATGGTGTTGTAGAAAGTATAGCTACTATTCCAGGCGAGCTTGATGAGGATGATATATATGTTTGTGTAAAAAGAACAATTGGAGGAGCCACAAAAAGATATGTTGAAAGATTTAATTTTTTTGATTTTGGCACTGATGTAAAAGATGCCTTTTTTATTGATTCTGGATTGTCGTCTTACACATCAAATGCCTTTACTTCCTTTTCAGGTCTTGGACATTTAGAAGGGCAAACATTATCTGTTCTAGCTGATGGTGCTACGCATCCAGATGTAACTGTTTCAAGTGGAGCCGTTACATTAAATAGATCTGCAAAAGCTGTTCACTTTGGATTAAAATATACCTCAACACTTCAGACTATGCGAGTAGATGCTGGAGCAACTTTAGGGACATCTCAAGGTAAAACAAAAAGGATCTACGATGTTACTATACGATTGTTTAGAACTGTTGGATTGAAGATTGGACAGAGCTTGGCAACTAACGATCTTATTCCTTTTAGAAGCTCTGCTGATGAAATGGACCAGCCTTTGGATTTGTTTACTGGTGATAAGACAATTGAGTTTACTTCTGGATATGATAGCGATGGATTTATTTATGTTGTATCGGACCAGCCGTTACCATTAACAGTTTTATCTATCTATCCACGATTACAAACATTTGAGAGATAATGAGATTAATACCTTTTATTCCAACTCATGTTGATTGGTTAGAGCAGCCGTATGGATCTGCAACAGAGGACATGAGAAATCCTATTCTTGATTGGAGAGAGTGGGCTAACAAACATCAAGTCGATGGATCATCTTTTACAGCAATTGATGATCAAAATAGAATTATTGCCTGTGGTGGAATTATGGAATTATGGCAACATCATGGCGATGCGTGGTTTTATGGAACACACCTAATACCAAAACATGCAAAATCTATTATTAAAACAACACGAAGAGTAATGGATATAATTGCTAAGAATAATGAATTTAAAAGAGTAAGTACCCATGTTTTAACAGACTGGGATGAAGCAGTCCGCTTTATAGAATTTTTAGGTTTTAAGCGTGAAGGCTTTCACCAAAAATACGGACCTGACGAAACAGATTATTATACATATGGAAAAATTTATAAGGAGTTTTAAATGGAAGCAGTTTTAATAGCTGGAGCTACAGCAACAGTAGGCGGTACATACATGGCTTACAAAGGAGCCAAGAAGGCTGGTAAGCAAGAACAGGAAGCCCAAGAATTTAATGCAAAGGTTGCAGAAAGAAATGCAAAAGTTTCTCGCTTATCTGCTCAAATTAAAAAAAGACAAACTGAGCAAGATCTTGTTGACTTTGATAAAGGTTTTGAAAGGTTACAAAGATCTACTGCTCAAGCTTATAGAGTAAATGGATTTAGAGCTGATACTGGTACACCATTAACAGTAATGCTTGATAATGCATATGAAGGCGAAAAAGAAAAAGCCATGATTAAATACAACAGTCAAATTGCTCAAGCTCAATTAGAAGAACAAGCAGTACAAGGTGGTATGCAAGCCGATCTATCAAGAATGTACGGACAACAGGCAAGAACGGCTGGTAAATACAATGCTTATTCAAGTTTACTTGGTGGAGCTTCACAGCTCGCTGGTATGGGTATGCAAGGATATAATGCTGGGTTTTTTGGCTAATAGGGGAACACAATGAAGATACCAAAATATACATCTCAAACTAGAATGGGTACAGAACCTGGTAATGTTAATTTACAGATCCAACAAAATCCAGGAGCATCAAGTCTTGGTAATAAAGCAAGAGCTGGATTTGGACAAAATGTTGCACAATTAGGTCAGCAAGTTTTTGGATTGGGTGCAAAATTACAAGAGATAAAAAACAATACTGAAGCATCAAGAATTAATAATGAATATGTAAAAGCTACTTCAGAAATTGATAGTTTTGTTCCTCAATCCCCATTTGGTTTTGATGTTGATATGTGGGCTAAAAGTGAAAAAGCAAAAGTAAAAAATGCATTATTAAAAGGTCAATCTTATCAGGTAAATTATCCTGTTGGATCTATTAGAGATCCTCAAGAGGGTTATAGTGGTAATGTTTATAACATGGTTTCTGATGGATCTGGTGGATCTATTCCAAATGCTATTGTAAAAAACAATGCAGTAAAAAGAACTGTTGGAGCTGGCTTTGCTCAAACCGATGTTAAAAGTGAAGTAACTATTCAAGGAGCTTTAGCGACAAAACTTTACAATGAGAAAATAGCTTTAAAAGATGAGACTGTAGAAAATCTTGAAGAAGCTTTTATTAACACTATGGACATGGATTATTATTACGATCTTTTTGGATCTGAAGAGATAAAAGATGAAAATGGAAATGTTCTTGTAGCTGGAAGAAATGGAATATTTGCTGACTCTTTAAGTCTTTATAATAATGATGATGGTCTAAGAGGAATGTTTACTGATAGAGAAGAATCTATGGGAAGAATAGCAGATGCTTTAGTTACAAAACTAGATACCTCTATAAGAATATCGGCTATGAATTACGAACATCCAGCAGACTTCGATAAAGCTTCACAGGGAATAGATAATTTAAGAAAAAGCTTAGAGCAAAAAGCTCCTGACGGAAGTTATCCTTTTTTACCTGATGTAAAAGGACCAAAAAGACAAGAGCTAATTAATAAGCTTGTAACTGCACAAGGTGAAGCTACAAAAAAAATAGCTGATCAACTAGATAATGAATCTACAATTTTTAAAAAACGAAGAGAAAATACAAGCAATAGAAAAGTTTTAACTTATCAAAGTGAGCTTGAAGCCTATATGGAAGACGCAAGTATTTTTGATCCTTCAAATGAAGAAGCTAGTGATTTACGAATGAAATTTGATATGTTGGATAATAGCATTCGTAATGATTATATTAATGGTGATCTTACAAAAGAACATAAAGATGATTTATTAACTCTCCATGCTAAAATTAGATCAGGGGATGTTATCCCTAGCTCTATTGTCTCTTTAACTGATGCAGAAGATGTAATATCTAAATCTTTTGATGTAGAAGATTTAAGATTAGCTAAAACAAAAATAGGCAATTTAGATATTAATGGTAAAGATTCTTTAGCATTAAGAAAAAGAATAGATAGTCTTATAAAAAAATCACCTTCAGCAATTTATCAATCTGAATTAATAACCAGATTAAAAAACATGACTGGTGCTAATTTAAGTGTAAATATGACTGGAATGCCTAATGGCGATAAACTTACCACAGCTTTAATAATTAATGCTTTTACTAGCAGAACAAATGAAAATTTAACAACAGGCAAATCAGTAGAAAGAGCTCAAATGTTAAAAATTTATGAAGAAGCTATTGGTGATTTTATTAATGCAAATAGAAATTCATTAAATGCTTTGATGTCATCTTCTGATTCAGAAATCCCTAGCATGAATCCATACACTGCTTTTTTACCATCAAGAGAAGTGTTTACAGGACTTGGAGGTGTAAAAATTAAAGACTCAATTGAGTTAAAATATCCAGATATTAATTCTGCTGAAGGAATGGTGAATGCTTACAAAACACATAAAGAAACTCTTTTTACTGACATGAACGATGCGATAGAAAAAACTAATTTAACAGCAGATGAAAAAAATCTTGAATATGAAAAAGTTAAAAAAATTAAATTTTTAATAATTAACTCAACTAGAGAAACATTTTAAAAATGGTAACCAAAACAATATATGATTCTGGTGATTACACTGTAGATGTTAACTCTGAAAGATTTAAACATTTGCAAAATAGAGGTTACAATCCTTATGAGGTTATATCTAATAATATTTCTATAAATCCAGAACAAGATTTTGGTGAAGATGGAAAACCCTCTGTTATGTCTAACGGAGCTGAAATGTTATTTAATTACCAGCTTGATGATAAGAGTTATCCAGTACGAGATCTTGTAGAGAGATTTTATGAAAAGGTTAAGCCTGGGGGAATATACAATGTTTATAACACTCCTGAGACTTTGGAAAGAAACCCTGATGATCCAAAATTTACACCATTAGAAACAACTGAAGAAAAAATGGAACACATGATTAATTGGATATCAATGTGGGATTTTAATATTACTAATGGTGTTATTCAATTAGCCAATATGGATAAAATGGATGATCAATCTCAGTTAGATTTTTACAACTTGTATGATTACTATTCTGGAAAAGCTGGATTGCCTATGTTTTCAAAAGATGGAGTTTGGAGAGCAACTAAAGCTTTATTTACTGATCCAGCTAATTTGGTTGGATTAGGTGTTTATAAGCAAGGTACTGGATTTCTTGATGATCTTATAAAAAATTATGCTGGAAAAGATCTTGCAAAAACACTCTTAAAAAGAAGTATGTCAAAAAGAACAATGGCATTTATTGAAGGTGGTGTTTGGATGGCTGTTGATGATGCTAACAAACAAAACCTAGAAATAATATCCAATAACGATGCTTATGCAATAGATCAATCTATTGCTGGATTGCCTAATGAAAAAGCTACAAGTTATGATCCAGTCCAGGGGATTGGCTCTTTTGGTCTAGGGGGAATCTTTGGTCTTGGTCTTGGTGAGGTAGTAGAGACTGGAATACCTTTTGCTTATAACAAAGGTAAGGAATTTTTTCAAAGAGGTCCAACATTTGACAAACCAAAAAGTAATATTTTAGGATCTGGTCCTGTAGTACCATTAAGTTTTAAATTAACAAAAAATGAAATTGGCATAATTAATAAATTAGATTTATCTAAAAAAGAAAAAGCTGATTTAACAAACCGCATAAAAAAAATAAAAAATAAATTTGACGGAAACGAAGATTTTATAAATCCAGATCTTGGTGGAGTAATAATTAAGAGAAATAAAAAAGGCGAACCTAAATATACATTAAAATGGGTGGATCCTGAATCTGGAGAATTACCTAAATATAAATATCATCTAACTCCAGAAGGCATGGATGATGAAACATATAAAAGTGAAATTACTGAAAAGGTTGTAAATGATATTTTAGATGTTTTTCAACAAGCCAAAGATGGTGACGCACAGGCACAACAAATAATTTCTAATGGTAATTGGTATAGGGCAATTCAAAACAGACTCAGAGAAGAGTATGGAGGATTAGGGGATGTATTTGCAGATTTATTAGCTAGTACAAGTGCTGGTGTTGATGTAGCTCAAAATTTTAAAAACTCAAAAATTATTTTAGAAAAATTTTCAAAAGGTGAATATGATTTAGAAATTGAAGCCTTTATTCAAAGAATGGAAGAGGGTGGAGATCTTTCAAAATTTGAAAAAGATTTTCCTTTAATTGCTAATGATGCTGGCAAATTATTTAATACAAATTCACCTAAAGCAACTGTAGCTTTATTAGGTCTTTTTAGAGATATTCAAAGTGGTAAAAAACCTAAGACTATAAACTTTCTTGGAAACATAATGGGCATAAATCCAGAAGCAACAATTGATGTTTGGGCTAACAGATATATTGGTAAACAAGCTGGTGGTAAATGGTACCCACCACATGCTGATGTTGTAATTAGCGGTGGATATAGAGGTGATCTTAATACTGCTTTTGAAAACCCAGACATTGGATCTGAGTTTGGTTTTGCTCAAGAAATATTTAGAAGAACAACTGATAGTTTGAAAGGATCAGATCTTAATGAGTTTTTAGATTTAGAAAAACTTGAGCCTAGGGACATACAAGCTATTACATGGTTTATTGAAAAAGATCGTTGGGATAAAGGTGGTTGGACCAATGAAGCTGGCGGTAGTTATGAAACAGAACTTAATTTTGCTGGTCAAGGAGATCAAGACAAAGTTAGAAATTTAAGAAGTAAAATTAGATCCATAAATACTTCACCTGAGGATAAAATAAAATTTCAAGAAGAGTTAGATCAACTTATTGCGCCACAGGAAAGATCTGTTGTTGGTGTTAGTAGACAGCAAGGTGATGTTGCTCCAACAAATGTAGAACAAGCTCAATTAAGTGAAAATTTATCTGCACCATTAAAAGTCGATGACAATGTTAATGCTTTTCAAGCTAATAATAATTTAGGTGTCTGGAAAGAAGGTGAAACTGTTGGCATGGAAAGATCCTTAAATATGGAAATTGTAACTAACCAAAATTGGGATAGCGCAGAATTTGAAAAAACATTTATAAATGAGTTAAAAGAAAATAATCAATGGTCTGGTTTTATTGCTAAAAATACTGGTACTGGTTTTTCTGATGACTTGCCTAATAACACACCTGGATTTGAAATTTTCTTTGATAGACAAGAAACAGCAGATACAAAAAATTTAGAAAGATTAAAAAATTTATTATTAGAAAATGATGTTCCTTTTGCTTATATAACTGACAGTCGTTACAAAGATCAGCCAAGAATACAGGCTAAATCAAATATAGATAGTGAAGCTGGTATTACTGGCATACGAGTAATATATGTTCCAGATTATGATGATGCCTTCGATCCAGCAAGAGCAACTGATATTAAATTAGAAATTTTTGATAAATATACAAAAATACTTGAAACAATATCGAAGGAGGATTATATTAGAACTTCACAGCCAATCGTTTTTGATTTAAAGGTGTTTAATAAAGGTAAGGATTACTAATGTCTCTAGCCCCAGAATTAATTGAAAGAATAAAACAAAGGTATGGAGAGAACTCCAGAACCTATAAAATGGTTGTTGAAAATCAAAATAATGAGACAGATCAGTTAACTGTTACTGGATCTATGAATTTAAGACCTGAGTTAGATACAAAAAAATAGTAGCTAATGTAGCGAAATCAGATTATAAAAATATATATTAGGATGCTTACGCATCCTTTTTTTATACCCAAACATGAATGAAGTAGAAGAGCTGGCTTTAGACTCCGTAGCAAGTGGTGGTCCAGAAGAGGTACTTACAGAACAAGCAAACAATAATCCAGATGTCCCAGAAGTGGATCCTGTAGACACTAGCGCTTTGCCTAAAGAAGATCCTCAAGATCCTGTAATAAATCAGCCTGTAATAGAAGATCCTGTACAAGATGAAGTAAACTCATCATTAATTAATAAGAATGATCCAGTGCCTTTTGTTCCTTTTGAAGATAGCCCATTTGCTTATGATTTTCATAACAACGAAGAACTTCAATATGCTGGTGTCTTTGGTAGAAATGCTAAAGAAATGGTTAAAATATTAAAAGACAATGGTGAAAATTTACCTCTTGTTGGTGGCTGGTTTAAAGAAAGAAAACTATTAGAACAAAAGAAAAAAGAATTTGAAGAAAATACTAATAGAGTTTTAGATGACAAGACTTTAACAAACAAAGAAAAAGCTGAAGCAATAAAAACTGATTTAAAAGAACAAGGTATTACTTATGGTGATGATGCCAATCCTCTCTTACTTGTTACTGGGAAAGGATCAGACATTGTTAATGACATAACTAATCAGGTTTATACAGATCCTAGACTTACTAAAGGCATGCTTGGTGGCAATAGAGTTTATGGTGCTAAAGGAGATAGAAAATATCCTGACGAAGGTTTTATTGATCAGACTATTTCTTATGTTGCTAATCAATACAGAGCTGGAATTAAAGCCCAATCAGGTGGGGTTGATACATTAACAACAGATGCAATGCGTCAAATATCAGATTTAACTTTACTTACTGATAGCTCTATAGAGAAAAACTTATTAGATTTACGAGCTGGTCAATTACCAGACTTACCTACAATTTTTGCAATGCGAGATGTCTTTAATATTGAGACAATGAAGCTTGATAAAATGATTAATGATATAAGCACCGATGCTGGTCCAGAAGAATTTCTAAATGTTAGAGAGCAGTTAGAGCTTGTTGCAAACTTACAAATGAAAATATCTGGCGTAAAAACAGATATTGGTAGAGCATTAAGATCATTTCAAGAACCTTCAAGGCTTGGTCCTGATGGTCAACTTATTCAAACTAAAGGTAGACCAGATAGTTTTACTACAAAAAAATCTGATCAAACAGATATAGTCCCAGAGCCTATGGAGTTATCAGAAGGTGTTAAATCTACTCTTAATAGAATGGGTGGACTTACTGGCATGAAAAAGTTTTTTGTAGCCTACAAGTCAATGCCACATAAACATGGCAAAATGAAATTACTTAAAGATTTTAACTCTTTCAATAATGATGCAATTTATAATGATACTTTAAATAAAACAGGATTATTTTTTGAAAATGTTTCTGAGTATTGGATGAATGCTTTGTTAAGCTCTCCTCTTACACACACAAGAAATATGGTTGGTAACTTTTTAATGTTAAGTAAACAAATCTTGTTTGAGGATTATCCAATTGGAATTGTAAACACTCTTACAGGAAGAAGTGGCAGACAGCTACAAGATGTTCATGCATCTGCTGGTGCTGTATTTATGGCTTGGATGGAAGCCTTCCAAGGGGCAAAATTGTCTCTTCAAACTGGTGTAAAGCCAGAGCAAATTGCAGACACAAGCAAGATTGATGTTGGGCAAAGAAGAAACTCTATATCTTCTGAAAATTGGCAAGCTTCTATGGACACACCAATGATTGCTCGTGCAATTGATAATATTGGAAATATGATAAATATACCAACTGATATGTTAGATGCTGAAGATACTTTTTTTAAAGTATTAGCTCAAAGATATTACATATCAATGGAAGCAAGAAAGAGCGCTAGGGCAAAAGGATTAACTGGCGATGATGCTTTAGATTATGTGACTGAGTTTATTGTAGATCCTCCTCAAAATGCTTTAATAGATTCACAAAAAAATTCTAACTATTTAGTTTTTCAAGAAGAGATAGATGGTATTGCAAAAGGTATTGCTAAAGCAAGAGATATAAAAGGTTTTAGATATTTAATTCCGTTCTTTAAAACACCATACAATATTACAAGAGTAACTTTTAGAGATGGAACTCCATTGGGTGTAATGTTCTCAAAAGAACAACAAGCTTTGTTTATGAGATCTCCTGAAGACAGAGAAAAAATGCTTGCAAGGATGACTACTGGTATGAGCTTAATAGCTTATGGCATGAGTTTAGCTCATCAGGAAGTATTTATTGAAGAAGATATTACTATTCCAAAAGGCACATCAGCTTTAAGAGAAGAACAGTTTAGGGATAAAAATTTACAATCCTATAATGCCATGCTTGATCAAAGAGGTATTCCGTCTTATGGAATTTATCGTGGGGAAGATAAAAATGGAAACCCTGTATACAGATCTGTAAGATCAATGGAGCCTTTTTCAAGTTTTGTTGGTCTTGGTGTTGATTTTTACAAAATATTTAACGATCCAGATTTGTATGGAACTGAACAAGAATCTGATGCTTATACAGTGTTTGTTGGAGTGGCTTCAGCTTTAGGTAACTCAGTACAAAATAAATCATTTACTCAAACTATAGATAGAACATTTGATGTACTGCAAGGCGATGTAAGTGCTGAGTCTTTTGGCAAAAGTTTTGCATCATCTTTTGTGCCAGCTATATTTAGACAATTAGGTGATCTTACGGATCCTGTAAGTAGGCAAGCCTTAACACTAACAGACACATTGGCTAGAACAATACCTGGTGTAAGACTTCTTAGTCCACCAAAACTAGATCTTAATGGTGAGCCAAGAAAAAGAATTACAGCTTTTGTAATTCCATTTATAAAAACAACAGTCAAGAAAGATGAATTTACTGCTCTTGAGAAAAAAGAATGGATGGTTTTAGGTCGTGCACCAAAACTGCCAACAAATAAAATCTCAACAAATTTTGAAGTAGGTCAGCTAGAGATTAAAGATAAATATTTGTTACATGAGATCCATAAAGAATTTGCAAAATCTTACAAGAAGAATATGGAGCTGTTTACACGAATAGACTACCTCTACAATCATAATAAAAAAAGATGGATAGAGAGTAACTATACTGACATTGAAGCAAGAGATATTGCAATAGCAAGAGTAGATGTAAAAGTAGATGAGTTAAGAAAAATGGTTATTTCAAGAATGTACTACAGTCCTAGCAAATATAAACATGCTTTAAAACTCAAAAAATTAATTAACAAAAAGAAAGAATTAAAATCAGATAAAACAAAAAGAAAAGTGGGAATAAATTAAATGACATTATCAACAACATCAAACAAAGTATCGTTTTCAGGAAATGGATCTACAACTGTTTTTGCTTACAACTTTAAGATATTAGCAAACTCAGATCTAAAGGTTTTTATTAGATCCTCTACTGGTGTAGAAACATTAAAAACTATTACAACTCACTATAATGTGTCTGGGGTAGGATCTGCTTCTGGTGGTAATGTAACTTTTACAAGTGGTAACACACCAACTAACTCTGAAACTGTTATTATACAAAGAGTAGTACCTTTAACTCAAACTCACGATTATGTTGAAAACGATCCTTTCCCAGCCGAGTCTCACGAAGAAGGTTTAGATCGTCTCACAATGCATGTGCAACAGATCCAGGAAGAAGTTAATAGATCTATTAAAGCTTCTGTTACAAATACTATTACAACAACTGAATTTTCGGATTCTGCAACTGACAGAGCAAATAAATTATTTGGTTTTGATAGTAGTGGTAATCTTGAAATATCAACAACACTTGGAACAAATAGAGGTAATTGGGCTGCGTCTACAGTTTACTCTGAAAGAGATATAGTTAAAGACACTTCAACAAATAATATTTTTCAAATAAACAGTGGTCATACATCTTCTGGATCCCAGCCCCTTACATCTAATTCTAACTCAGCTAAATACACATTATTAGTAGATGCTGCAACAGCAACAACTTCGGCTGCAACAGCAACTACAAAAGCTGCTGAAGCAAGTACAAGTGCATCTGCTGCGGCAACTTCAGCAACAGCTTCGGCTAGTAGTGCTACGGCAGCAGCAGCATCCTTTGATAGCTTTGATGATAAATATTTAGGAGCTAAAGGATCAGCTCCTTCAACAGATAATGATGGAGATGCTTTAGCTAATGGCGCATTATATTGGAACACTTCTTCCAATCTTATGTATGCATGGAATGGCTCTACCTGGTTAGCTCTTGCTGATGCAGCAAGTGTAGCCAGCTCTGCGGCAACAGCAACTACGAAAGCTGGCGAAGCAGCTACCTCTGCAACAGCAGCAGCAAGCTCTGCGACAACGGCATCTGGTCATAAAGATACGGCAACTACAAAGGCTGGTGAAGCTGCTACATCCGCAACAGCAGCAGCCACTTCTGCATCAACTGCTTCTGGACACAAAGATACAGCAACTACGAGAGCTAATGAAGCTGCGGCTTCGGCAACTGCTGCCGCAAGCTCTGCTACGGCTGGTGCAAGCTCTGCGTCATCTGCATCCTCGTCAGCAACAAGTGCAGCAGCTTCTTTCGACAGTTTTGATGATAGATACCTGGGGGCTAAAGGATCAGCTCCATCAGTAGACAATGATGGCAACACTCTTATTACAGGAGCTTTATATTTTAATAGCTCAAGCAATCAATTATTTGTAAGAAGCTCTAGCAACACATGGGTTGAAAGCTCCTTCTCTGCTTCTGGATTTATGTCTAAAGCTAGTAACTTAGGTGATGTTACTTCAGCATCAACATCAAGAGGTAATCTTGGTCTTGGAACTGCCGCAACACTTACTGCTGGAACAGGAGCAAACAATGCGGTGCAATTAGATGGTAATTCTAAATTGCCAGCCGTAGACGGATCACAACTTACAAATTTAGTAGCTGGTGGAATTATTAATATTGTCGCTGATGGTGCAATAGTAGCTGGCAAGCCCACAATTCTTACTGCTGCTGGAAAAGCAAAACAAATTGCTCAAACTACTTCTTTAGCATCAAGCCCAACTGCAGTATTTTCTACAATGGATAATTCCGATACTACTACCGTTACAGTTTCTACTACCTACGAACCTAATTCAGGTGCATATGCTATGGTTTACCTAGACTCTGCAAATAGTAGTTATGGTACTTGTGTATGCGGTACATGGTCAGACGGAACTATAACTTGGGGTACGCCTGTTGTATTTGAAGCATCTGCTATAGATGGTGAACCTCATGTAACATCAGGTGGTAATAGAATACATGTAACTTACAGAGCTTCTGATGGTAAAGGCGGTATAAGAAGTGCAAGTATTTCAGGAACTACACCTACCTTTGCAGCAGAAACAGTTTGGGAAACAGAAGGGTGTTCTGGTTATCATATTGCTTATGACACAGCAAACGATTATATTGTTGTTGTTTCTAAAGCTAGTAGTGGTGGTTCAAGCACAGGCACTCATGTTAAAGCAATTTCACACAACACAAGTAATGGTACATATACTGCTGTAGGAACAAAAATACAATTACATACTGGCATTATATCATCAGCAGGATCAGATTTACTTTACGATCCTGATGCAAATAGAACTATAGTAGCTTATACAGATGGTAGTAATTCCGATTACCTAACAACTAATGTTATTCAAACAGGAGGAACTGCTGCATCACCTACTGTAACACTAGGCTCAGATGTAGTAATAGATACAGGAGATGTTGTTCCGTATTTAGCTATAACTTATGATACAACAAATAATAAAGTATTTATTGCATATAAAAATTCAGGTGATGGTAAAATAAGAGGAGCTATAGGAACAGTTACAGCAGGAACTAACGCTATTTCTTTTACAACTCCTGCAGATATATATGATTATCCTTCAGGTGATAGTGCGCATGGAAACATTTTTGATGTAATATATGATGACGATAAAGATAAAGTTATGTTTTTTTACGAAGATAATGATAATTCAGATTATTTAGCTTATAAAATTATAACATCAGGAGCTTCATCATTTAGTGTAGCTAATGGTGCAACTTTATCTTCAAGTAATAATAAAATCGGATCAGGTTCAGCTTCGTTTGGTGCAAGTAAGGGTGTTTTATTAGGTACTCGTGATACAGGTAATTCTAATAAATTATCTTACGCCACAACAAGATTTGCATCTTCTACAACCACAAACCTAGATAGCGGAAATTTTCTAGGTTTAGCGGCTGAAGCTATTAATGACACAGCAACAGGCAAGATAACAATTCAAGGCGGTGTTAATGAAAATGTTAGCTCACTTACAATAGGCACATCTTATTTTGCTACCGATGCTGGAGCAATAGCTACATCTGGAACTCAACTTATAGGTAAAGCTGTAGCAACAAATAAAATACAAATAGGAGTTAAGACTGGAACAGTAGCTAACAACACTGTTGCCTTAGATACTTCTGCAAAACTACCAGCCGTTGATGGATCACAGCTTACAAATTTATCTGTTGCAAGTGGAGAAACCTTTATAGCAAAAAGTGCTATTGCTAATAAAAGATTAGTAGCAGTAACAAATGACGGAACAGAAAAAGCAGAAGAAGTGTATCATAAAAGAAATGATACAAAGACCAATTCACGACAAAGTTATTGGAGTAGGGAAACAAACGATGCACCAAGGCTTGGTAATAATTATCACTCTAGCACTCGATCTATAATATATGATCCTGATAGTAACAAACAAATTATTGCTTTTGTAAATACAGGTGATAATTATAAACTGCAATGTACTATTGGAAGCTCAAATGGCTCTGTAATAACTTATGGTGTAAAAAATAACCTTGATACTGGTTATCATGGTAATGCTTCTTACTCATTAGATTACGATACTCATAATAATAAAATTGTTATTTTTTATCGTGATCCAGCCAACAGTAATTCTATAAGTGCAAGAGTAGGCACATTAAGTGGGGCTACTGGCATATCATTTGGATCAGCAGTAACTCAAACCAGTAGTAATGATGTAGAGCATGTATGTTCTGCTTTTGATACAGTGCAAAATAAATTTATTGTTGGTTATAAAGATACATCAGATGGTAATAAATTAAAACTGATGTGTGCTTATTATGACGCAAGTGTAAGTGGAGGAATTGTTTTTGGCACTCCTCATGTTTTTGTAAATGATACTTGCACACACTTTCATTTTGATTTTAGCGCAGTAACAGGAAAATGTATGGGTGCTTATAGAAATAGTAATTATTTAAAATTTGGTGCATTTCAATTAAATGCCAATAATACTTTTACCAATGTTGGTAGTAACGATCATGTTTTTAATTATGCGGCTGGCGAATATATGAATGTAATGGCAAATCCTGTCTCAACAGATTATTATGATCAATTTATTGTTCACTATAAAGATGATGGCAATAGCGGTTATTTTCATTCTAAAATTCTTTACAATAACTCAACATCTACACAGTCTGGAAGCCAAGATGAAAAAACAGTTAGGCAAGTAGGTATTAGGCAAATGAGAACTGGATTTCACTTTGAAAGTAATAAAGGTGTTGTGGTTTTTGCTAATCAAAACTCAACTAATAAATCGGAATATAAAACATTTAAAATTAATACTGGTGGTTCATCAACATATGACTTCACAGCTACTACTGGTCAAGGTCCAGATAGTACAACTAATTATGCCTATTATCACGACACTGTATACGATCCTGATACTGAGCAGCAAATTATAATAATGACGCATGAAGAACATTATAATAGTGGAGATGGAAACAAAAGGCATGGTTGGGGTTGGCACTTAAAACCTAACAAACCTAGTAACCATGATTTTTATATAGGTGTTGCTGCTAATGCGGCTGCTGTTGGTGAAACAGTTACAGTAAAAACTGTTGGTCAAGTAGCTGATACAGAAAAAACTAATTTTGGTCAAGGTGTGTATCAATACTTAGATAATGGTTCAACAATCTCATCAACTCAAGTCTCTGGTATAACTACTTCAAATGGCGATACCAATACTTTAATAGGCAGAGCAATTTCTTCTACTAAAATGATTGTTTCTTACAATTATGGTGGTGCTGGACATGATGAAAATTATCAGGTTGATGATTAAACTTTATAAATAAGGAGTAAACAATGAAGACAATAGTAAGAAATGAAGACAATATAAGTCTGTTTTATTTTGATGATGATACAGAAATTGTTGTTGGAAAAGAAACAAAAATAATAAAAGATGGTGAAGAAATACTGACTATAGCTGACAGCGAGCCAGAAGGGGTAACAATTTACACTGAAGTAGATGCTGTGCCAGATTGGTATGGTTGGAAATATTTTTATGATGGTTCTAACTGGACAGTTAATGAAGATTTTAAAGGCAGAACAGACATTGTACTTGGTATTGATAATGCTACCACTGATATAACTGTTCGATACCCAAATGCCTTACATTCATCTGGATCAATTCAAATTAACGATGAGGTTATTACATATACTGGTATTGATGGATTAAATTTGACTGGAGTAGAAAGAGGAGCTGAATCTACTACAGCATCAGAACATGCAATAGAAACATACTTAGAGCAGATCTAATGGCTAAAACAACTGTTGCAGATATTGATAAAAAAGTAGCTGTTTTAGAGCAAGCTCTTATGGATCATCAACGATCATGTGAAAGTTTATCAATGGAAACTTTAAGTCGAGTAAAAAGATTAGAGTACCTTTTATTTGCAACATTGTTTTCGGTCCTAGGTGGGACTGTTTTAGTCGTAGTACAAAATATATAAGGAGAGATTATGAAATATTTTTTAACAATAATGATTGCTGTTTTAATTACAGCATGTGCCGAGCCAGGCAGTGTTAATGTTTCTACTGTAACACCAGCAGAAACAGATCTAAAAATAACAATAGAATCCACAAGCAACAAAGACTAATGTTCTCAATCCTTGGAAGCTTAATAGGCTTCGCTGGATCTACTGTTCCTTCCATCATAGACATTTTTAAAGCTAAACAAGAAAACGCTTTTAAATTAAAGATGTTGGAAGCCCAGGCTAAATACAAAGTACAAGAACAGAAAGCTAAAACAGATACAGCAGAAGTAGCTGGTGTCTATGCGCATTCACAAACAATACAATCTAAAGCAAGCAAGTGGTCCGTAACTCTAAGCTCTACTGTGAGACCAGTGGTAACTTATATGATTATTATTTTATGGCTGTCTGTAAAGCTACTTGCTGTGGTCCAGCTCTACATGGATGGCGGTGAATTATACAAAGTAATAGATAAGATCTTTACCGATTACGATGCTGGCTTGATGTCAAGCATTTGTTGTTTTTGGTTTGGATCCAGATCTATTGAGAAGATGAGAAAGTAATATGATGGATAAAATTATTGATGCAATAAAAGGAATAATATCACCAGAGCAATCTTGGTCCGCTTTTGTAATGAAAATCACAAGCCTTATTATTGTATCTGTTATTGGTTACATAGGCTTTCAGCAATACACAAGCTTGGGTGTTGAAGAAGATACTGAGATCCCAATAGTAGAAGTGTACGAGAACGATCCTGAGAAGAAAGTTAGAGTAGAGGATCTTATGACTAGGCTTCTAAGATCTGACAGAGATATTGATTCAATCTGGTTATATGATTGGGTGGATGCCAGAAACATTGTTCCATTATTTACTGAGCCAAGAAACAGCGCAGATCTATTACCAACAGGATATTGGATGGAAGGTGACGAATATGTCATCGGTCATTTTGTTTTAAGTCAATGTACTTCTCTTGATAGAGATGTACCAAACATTGCATGCCCTATAATGTCATCTGAAGATGCCTGGGGAGTTTTGTTAGTAACATATCGAGATGGTGTAACGCCTGATTTGAAAACTACAAAAGCAACAGCAATGAAAATTTCAGAAGTTTTATATTTAATAACTAGATAAAAGGGAGGTTATCATGGATAGAAATTTAAAGGCAGATACAGGATAAAATTAAACTTAGTTAGTTTATTTTGTCACATAGCTGGAAGCTGATCACAGTCAACATAATAAGTTTAATCTGTGTCTTTAGTTTCAATTATTTCATCCATGAGAGAGTCTCAATGACTTCGACTGATGTTTGTGTTGCATCGTGTAGTCGAAGAAGAAAATTAACCAACGAGTTAGACGATACAGATATGTAATGAGGAGAGTACATGAATACAGTATTAACATTTGCTAAGAGAGAAATATTTGGATGCACAGAATGTGGATCTATTGATTTCAATATTGAAGCCGAACAGCATTTAGATGAGCAAAAAATTAGCCAGCTAATATGTTCTAATTACGATTGCAGAACTGTCTATAGAATGAGTGATGATATAGACATAGAGACTAACTAATGGGTAAATCACAAAACTCAATGTCATTTGAGGAAGCTGAAGAGCTTGTTGCAAAGGCAAAGCAAATAGGTCGTAATAAACCCTGGAAGAAACAATCAGATCTAGCTTTATCTATGGACATAACTCTTGATCAATTAAAGGGTAGGTTAAAGTCAGCCAGGCACATTATTAAAATGGAAAGGGATGAAACAGATCACCAGCATTATACAATCCCTGGTCTTGAAAAAATGTCAAACCATGAAGAGATGTCTGCTAAAGAAATTATTTCGTATGCCCATCAAAATTGGAAAAAGAAAAAAGAAAAAGATGATCTATTAGAGCTGGTCCCTATAAAGTTTTCTAAAGATCTTGTAACAGGGATTTGCGTTTGGGGTGATCCACATCTTGACGATGGTGGTGCAAATTGGGATGTACTTACATCCTTGATAGAAACCTTAAAAAAATATGATCCAGATAGAGGATCTGAAGATCCAATCTATTCAGTAAACATTGGGGACAGCCACAATAACTGGATTTCTCGTCTCTCACGCTACTACATTGAGCAGAAGTTAACCAAGTCGATGGTCTACAAGGTCATTGAATATTTGATTGAAGAGATTAATTTTATTTTATTAATTCGTGGTAACCATGATATGTGGAATCCAGATAACATTAACTACGATAAAATGGATTGGTTTGCACAAGCATCTGGAACACTTGCAGTAGATTGGAGAGTAAATGTAGACTTTCAATTTCCAAATGGTGTATCAGTCAAAGGCGATTTCCGCCATGACTTTAGCGGTCATTCGCAATTTTCACCACTTCACGGATTGCAAAAGGCAAATCTATATAACACTAATGCAGATATATATGTTGCTGGACACAGACATAATTACGCAACAATGGAAATGCCATCAACTAATAAATCAAACCACGAGTCAGGATTTAAAAGCCCAGCTCACATGCTAAGAGTAAAAGGATTTAAAGATATAGATTCATATGCTGATCAGCATGGTTTTCCCAGGCAAGATTACGGACATGCTGGACTGATTGTAATAGATCCATTTACAACTCAACAGAACAGAATAAAGATCTACAGCGACATAGATTATGGAGCTAATATGATTAAATTAATGAATGACGATTACAGAAAAAAAGGAATAATTAAATGACAACATTATTAGGATCTTCACAAAGAAAAAGGAAGCAAGGACAGACTGCTGGAGTAGGTGGATCTGCTCTACCAAGTGGAACAAAATCTAATTCACCAGCTCAAAGAATTGCTGATCGTGGTAAGACAAAAGGCGTAGTCAGAACATCTGCACAGCCAAAGAAAAAACAAAAAAAATCTAACTATTAAAAAGGTCGCAGTCACAGATTAAGCCTTTCGTGACTGCACTCGTAACTCCGTTTTACGGATCAATAGGAGTCATTGGGTTTCATTAAATGCTTGTATTCTGCATTAAATGATATTACAAAACGCTAGTTTAGGGGTTCGATTCCCCTAGGGACTACCAGTTTAATGGCTAAAAATAGCCATTTTTCCCAAAAAAACCCTCTGTGACTCCGTCTGTGACTCCATATTTTCCGCCATTCTGCGAAGAAAAATGACTCTTCGCAAGGTTCCCCTCTTGACAGGTACGGCTATAGTGATGTAGTTTGTCTTTATAAGTCAAACATATCAATTATAGAGGAGGACATGATGACTAATTTAAAAGTAACCGATAAAGAGATTAATGAAATTACAAGAGGTCTCTTAATCTTAGAAGATAATCTTGTACTTTTACGAGATGAACTTTTAGAAAAACACGATGAAGGTGATTTTGATTTTGAAGATGGTGTTCAATTAAAAAGCACTAGAGAAAGTCTTGATACAATTCACGATATTTATAAAAAGTTTGGAAGAGTCACTACAAGGGAGACTTTATAATGAGATCTCCTTATAAAATCACACAAAGAAAATTTAGAGCAAAAAACGGATGGTCCTCTTGGACCATTTCGTTTGATGATGCAAATTTAAAAGCTGAGTATAAGGATACTTATTTTAAAAGCAGAGATCTTGCCAGAGAAGAAGCTGACAAAATTTACAAAAGTAAACTTACTAATAAGCTTGTTCCAAAATCTAACAAAAAAACTTTAGGTGAAGTTTTTGATCTTTATCTATCTAGCCATGTCGGACCTAGATATGATGAAAATAAGGTAGCCAGAGATCAGTACAACAGAATTGTTTACCTGGGTAAATTAATTGAAAAACATTCTATCGGAAAGAAGATTGCCGATGATGTTATTGTTAGTGATGTCGCAGAGTTTTATAGAGATTATAAATCTAAAGGTAAGACTAGGAAGACCATTCAAAATTATCACGCAATGATGTTGAAGTTTATTTCTTGGTGCATGAATGACAGATACATGACTACTGCTCCATACACCTCAAGAATGATTGCTACATTATTTGATAACGATTCAAAAGAGTTTAATGTTGAAAGTATCTCAGAAGAAAACATTCAGCTAATTCAAGAAAATGTTTTTGACGATACATTTTCAAGGTTAATGTTTTTGATGGCTATTAAGACTGGTATGAGAGCTGGTGAGCAACTTGCTTTGACATGGGATGATGTTGATTTTGATAAAGATCTTATTACTATCAATAAAAATATTTCCGAAGGCGAGGGAACTAAAGCTGATAAATTAAGAAGATCTAAATTTGTCTCTGGTAGAAAGATCCCTCTTAATCCAGATCTTAAAAAATTATTATTAGCCTGGAAGATGGAAACCAAGTACAGCCAGAGTGATAAAGAAATTGCCACAAGATATGGTGAAAGATTTAGAGCTTACGGAGGTGCTACTTCATCAACTTATAATTACGAAGGTGTACCAGCTTCTTACGACACACTTGCTTACATTCTTAAAAGATCAATTAAGGTAAGTGGGGCTGTTCCATTATCATGGCATAGCCTAAGACACTATGTTGCAAGTAAGCTGATCATAACCGAAGGTGAATCAAAAGATAACATGAAGAAGATCTCAATGTTACT
>ENA-OSIY01000436-OSIY01000436.1-marine-metagenome-genome-assembly--contig:-NODE-436-length-23234-cov-9.471261_pt1 | contig 23234 bp, 27 predicted proteins | sample MGYA00237884_ERZ534233 | MGnify/ENA primary metagenome ERZ534233 (study PRJEB26412, sample SAMN06343840) | marine metagenome | isolation source: estuarine water | place: USA: Columbia River Estuary... | reverse complement strand
AATGAACATGACCAATATCATTTTGAATTATGGAATGAAAGTTTTAATAAACCAAAACCATTATACATGGTTTGGCACGATATAATGAATTATTAATATGAACGCATATATTACAGGTGGATTTAATTGTGGTTTTGGAAGTATATATGACTCTATATATAGATTTTATAACACACAAGAATATTTGAAAAAATTAGGATATTCAGTAAAAATTTATGTTGATTTTGGTCTTAATTACTATAGAGTACATAATAACAATAGAGAATTCATTAAAAAAATTTTTAACATGGATTTATTTGATAATATTGTTTTGTCAACTTCAGGTTTTAATCCGCACGAGGAAAATTTTTCAGAAAGAAATAAATGTGAACTCATCCTGAACAAAGATAGAATTTATTATGTTTACGTTGACGAAAAAGTTGATGGACTTGAAAACATTGAAGACTATCATGACTGGCAAAAAAGAGACGACTTACCAAAAATTAATATGTTTTCTGATGAAGTTATGTCTTTTTGTGAGGAAAAATCAAAAAACTTCAAAGACGATATTATTATAATACATTATAGACCATTTGAATATCAAGACCAATTAGAAGTTTTAAAACAATCTGAAAAAGAAATGGATAGTATTATTTTAAATAATTTAGACAAAACAGTTTGTTTATTAACACCATTTGAATCAGTCAAAAAATATTTTAATAATAAAAAATATTCTAATTTATTCGTTAATTCGTATGATTTTACTGAGCATTATGAAATAAGAGGTTTGGAATTACCTGATGACGAATTGGTCTCATACTTAAAAGAGATATCATTTGAAATGAATTTGATATCAAAATCAAAAAAAATATATCGGCTTGGATGTTCTTGGTTTTCAAATTTTTTATTCCATTCGTGCACTTTTAATCAAACAAATTTAAGCAACAAGGATAGATATTTTCCATCATATAATTAAATTTAAAATATGAGTAACGTAACAATTGTAACAGGACTTTGGAATATTAATAGAGATGGATTAACCGAAGGTTGGTCAAGAACATTTCAACACTATTTGGATAAATTTGACCAGTTATTACAGATTGAAACTAATATGATTATTTTTGGTGAACCAGAATTGGAATCATTTGTTTTTGAAAGAAGAGATAGGTCAAATACACAATTTATTACAAGAGACAAAGAATGGTTTAAACAAACCGTTCCTTATGATAAGATACAGGAGATTAGAAATAATCCTGATTGGTACGGACAAGATGGCTGGTTACAAGATTCAACACAAGCTAAACTTGAATGGTATAATCCTTTGGTAATGTCCAAAATGTTCTTGATGAATGATGCAAGAATTATGGACCAATTTAATTCACAACATCTTTATTGGATAGATGCTGGTATTACAAACACAATTCACCCTGGATATTTTACACACGATAAAATACAAAATAAATTACCTGAAGTTTTTGATAAGTTTGGATTTGTTGCATTTCCATATGATGCAAACAACGAAATTCATGGATTTTCATATCCTAAAATAAATTCATATGCTGGTGATGATGTTAAGTTAGTTTGTAGAGGTGGATTATTTGGTGGACCAAAACACGTGTTTTCTGATATAAATGGAATCTATTATAATATTTTATCTGAGACATTAAAAAGTGGATATATGGGTACCGAAGAATCAATCTTTAGTATTATGTTATATAAACATAGTGATATGATTGATTATGTTGAGATTGAAAGTAACGGATTAATTTCAAAGTTCTGTGAAGATTTAAAAAATGATACATACGAGGTTAAAAATATATTGGGTAAAAAATCATTAAACAAAGATTTGAACATTAATAATTCGGCCCTTTATGTTATTACCTTTAATAGTCCAAAACAATTTGAAACATTGATTGAGTCTATGATTCAATACGATAGGGATTTCTTGGATAAACCAAAAAAATATCTTTTAGATAATTCATCAGATTTAGAAACAACTGAAAGATATATTGAGTTATGTAATGAGTTTGGGTTTGAACATATTAAAAAAGATAATTTAGGTATCTGTGGTGGTAGACAATTTATTGCCGAACATGCGGATGAAAACAACTTTGATTTTTATTTCTTCTTTGAGGATGATATGTTCTTTTATCCAAAGAAAGGTGAAGTTTGTAAAAACGGATTCAATAGACATGTTTCAAATTTATATAATAGCTCATTAGAAATTGTTAAAAAAGAAGACATTGATTTCTTAAAGATGAATTACACCGAGTTTTATGGTGATAACGGAACTCAATGGTCATGGTATAACGTACCTCAACATGTTAGAGAAGAATTTTGGCCAAACAAACCAAATTTACCTGTGATGGGATTAGACCCAAATGCGCCAAAAACTAATTTTGAAAAAATACTTTCGTATAAAAATATACCATACGCTTTGGGTGATGTTTATTATTGTAATTGGCCACAAGTGGTTACAAAATATGGTAATAAAAAAATGTTTTTAGAAACAAAATGGGCGAGACCTTTTGAACAAACTTGGATGAGTTTTATTTATCAGGAAACTAAAAAACGTAACATAAATCCAGGATTGTTGTTATTAACACCAACCGAACATGACAGATTTGATTTTTATGACGGTTCTTTAAGAAAAGAATCATAAAAAACAAACTTTTGATTATTTATAATGTAATATGGCACTAGTTAATAGGTATTTTTATCAATGTTGTAATCCTCTTGGTTCGGGCGCGCCAATTTATAAAACATTTGAAATTGATACTGCAGGTACTTGGGTCTCAAACGCAAGTACTGTAATTTATACTGGTGATGGTGCGTGTTATTACTATACCTCAATACCTTCAGGAGGTTCTCCATTACAAACATTTGCAACTCAACAATATAGTACATGTCCAACCTGTAATGCTGCAAATTCAAACGGATGTTATTACACTTTTTCCGCTTGTTGTGACGGTAGTACATTTAGTCTTAGACGTGGTGATTTTTCTTTTGAAGAAGCATACGGCCCATTAACAGTTGGCGATATTTTGCAATTCACAGTTAATTTAGGTGGTGTACCTAACATATACGCATTTAGAGGATGTGCATCATATATTACAGGTGTAACAGGGAATACAATATACGCGACAACAGGTTCAACAACTGTTAGTGTGTTTGGACCTGGTTCTTATACAGATTGTAATGATTGTTTAACAATTTATCCTTGTTGTGTTTCAGGTACAGTTGACAATATACTTTGTTCGTACACTGATTGTTGTGGTACTTTTGTAAGTGGTGGTAGTATTAGTGATGTTGTATGTTTTAACCCTTATAAACCACATGGAGGTTTACAAACAACGTATGCCGATGCTTGTTCACAAGTTTGCCCAACACCCACCCCGACACCAACCATAACCGTAACCCCGACTGTAACACCAACGGTAACTCCAACAAAAACGGTTACACCAACAGTAACACCAACTAAAACGGTTACACCAACATCCATACCTTGTGTGTGTTCTTATATTGATGTTACAATTAGTCAATTAGATTTAAATTCCGCTTCAGGAAATACTAACCCAAGTTTAAATGGTGTTGTTTATTATCAATATAATACTTGTGCAAATCCAAACCCAATGGTTTCTGAAGCATATACAATTGCGGGAACTTATACAAATAGTGTTTGTGTATTGTCAAATCAAATAGCTTATACTCTTTTTTATTATTCTAAAAATAATGTAATATATGATTCTAATTTAAACCCTTCATTTTTTACTAGTAATTATATAGTTGGAGGTTGTTGTGATTTAACACCTACTCCAACACCAACACCCACCGTAACACCAACTTCAGGTGCTACAACACCAACGGTTACACCAACCAAAACGGTTACACCAACGGTAACCCCGACAAAAACAGTCACACCAACAGTAACACCAACAGTAACACCTACTAACACAATTACACCTACTGTTACACCAACAAAAACAATTACACCAACGATTACACCAACCAATACAGTAACCCCAACTAAAACGGTTACACCAACGGTTACTCCTACCAATACAGTAACCCCAACCAATACAGTAACCCCAACTAAAACGGTTACACCAACTTTAACACCTTCCAATACTCCTACCCCTTCAGTAACTGCTGGTCCTACTGATTACCAATTCAGGGCTTGTTGTTCACCAAATAAAATTTTTGTTGTTGACGATTATGTTGGAACTATAAATGTTGGTCAGGTATATTATATCACAGGAAGTGGTTTTACAGGTTGTGCCGAAGTAATACCAATGACTGGTTTTGGTGAAAAATATGTTATTCTTGGTTTAACAGGGCCATATAATAATTGTTCGGTTTGTACTGACGACTATAGTTGTTGTGGACCGGGAAGTAACTGTATTGATTATCAAATTAATAATACTGAGCAGTTTCCTGCAACTGTAACATATGTAGATTGTAATGGTAATAATCAGGATTTAATTTTACCTGAACTTAGTGAATTAAATATATGTGCATGTGAATATAGTGTGATTGTACCTGATGGTGTGATTGTTACTATAATTGGTGATTGTAATCAAACATCACCAACACCAACTCAAACACCGACTCAAACGCCAACCCCAAGTCTAACACCGGTGTATGGACCATGTAATACTCAATTTTGTTTATATACAAATTTCTCAGGTACATCAATGTATGATGGAAATTATACATCAGGTGGAACTTACAATGGAAGACCATATTATGTAGGGTCAACCGCTGGATATGTTTTTTATGACGGTACAAAATGGTGTTTATCTGCAACACAATGGGGTACTTGTATTTTGGCTGGTAAATCACCTTGTTTTTCAAATTGTCCTGATTTAGATAATTTATTTTGGTCAGAAGGATTATGTCCAACACCTACGCCAACACCAACAACAAATGTATGTTTGACCGTAAATTTCAACGCATTTTTTGATTGTGATTACGAACCTGAACCAACTGTTACATGTTTAACTCCTACACCAACAATTAGTGTAACACCAAGTCCAAATCCTTGTGCATTTGTTGATGCTGACATTACTGTGGAAGACACAACTCCTACACCAACACCTACGCCAACTGTAACACCAACACCAAGTTTACAAAGAAATATTAATATATCAGGTTCAACAACCTATACAATTAATGATACTGAATTTATCTGTACATTTGTTCGTAAGATTCAAGATTGTTCTGATAATGAAATTTATTATGTGAATCAATCAATGAGAACTTCAGGTGAAACAATTATAAATACAGGTCAAACATTTAGTGCTGAAGTATCGGGAACAACTAAATGTTATACTTATTTGGAGAATGTATATGACCAAAGTCCAACATTAACTCTTAATACAATTATTGCGTCGTATGCGAGTTGTGCAAGTTGTCAAAACGGTTCAACACCAACACCAACCCCAACTAAAACTGTAACACCAACACCAACCCCAACTAAAACTGTAACCCCAACTAAAACTGTAACACCAACACCAACCCCAACTACGACTGTAACACCAACGGTAACACCAACGGTAACTAAAACCGCAACACCTACAAGAACACCAAACTTATCACCGTCAAAGACACCTACACAAACTAAGACACCTACACAAACACCAACACCAACTGTCACAGTAACTCCATCGGTTACTATGACTAAGACACCAACTAACACACCTACATCTACTCCAACCAACACACCTACCTTAACTAAAACTCCAACTCCTACACCAACTAAGACACCTACACAAACACCAAGTAACACACCAAAACCTAATAAGTTCTTGGTTAGAAGTTGTACGTCAGCAACAGAACCTATATACGCTGTGTCAAATGGTGGTTTACTATCGGTTACCATTGGTTCAAAAGTGAAGTTAGCTGGAACAGGATATAATATAGGTTGTTGGGAAGTTATTGGAACTACATTGGGTGGAACCGCAACATCAATAGCTTCGGTACATAGTGATTGTACATGTTCATAATACTTAATTAAAATGGGAAGACAAATAACAATAAATTCAATCACCGCAGCTCAAGGGTATAATGTTTATATCTGTGATACCACATTGGTGACTTGTGTGTATTTGGCAACAATTAATGATGCTGATTTACCATATAGTGTTGAGGTTCCACCACCTTATGATACAATGACCGCCTTTAGTGTTAAAATTGTTGATGCCAATAACTGTGAAATAATTAAAACATTCTAATGTCAACTATAATATATAACGACTGTGGTGTAACAACAATTTTACCTTTGGGTGTAGAATGTTATTCAGTAAACGCCTCAACACCTGATAGTAATGACGGTAGAATTTATTTAACAATTACGGGTGGTTCATCACCGTATTCAATTACGTGGAGTAATGCTTCAAAAGACCAAAATATTAAAAATTTAATACCTGGTGAATATATCGCAACTGTGGTTGATTACTATGGTGATTATACAGCAACTACGGTATGTACTGTTGAATCAACACAATTTTATGTTGATTTATTTGCCGATTGTGCCAATGAATATAATTTATATCTTACAGGACTAACAACAACTTTTGTTGAGGGAGGAATATATAAATTTACAACATCTGATTCTACTTTAAATTTGGGTTGTTTTATTTATTCAGGTAAGACATTGAATGGTGATAATTTCTTATCAACAGCTATTTTGACTGAGGGACCATTTGATACTTGTGACGAGTGTGACCCACCACCAGTACCACTACCTTATTATCCTACTGACCTTTGTTTATATACTAACAGCACACCATTTACAGCATATCCGTTTACCTTTTATGATTTTGTTAATGGTAGACCATCATACACTGGAACATCATCTTCAAGTTCAGCGTTTACAATTTCATGGATTACTGCGACAACATTTACCAATTGGTTGGTATTAGGAAGAACTGGTTATGTATTAAAAAATCCTTCAGACACATTTAATCCTTTGGGTGGATGGATTGAAGAGGGAACATTAAATACATGGACAGCGGTATCAGGAGCATGTCCATCAGCACCTGTATTAAGTTTTGACTTAACAACAACTAATGAATCTTGTGAGGGTTCATGTAATGGAAGTGTAACAATTAAAGCAAACGGAGGTTCAGGTGGATACCAATATAAATTACTTAACAGTACTTACCAACCATCACCAACGTTTAATAACTTATGTCCACAAAACAATACTCAATTCTTTGTTAAGGATAGTAGTGGAACTGAGGTACAAGGGACATTTACAATTTTACCGGGAACCAAAAAGGTTACATATACATTATCATTGGAAGCCAAATCATATTTTACAAAACAAGATTATGGTAATCAAACAATTAAAAAGTTAGATTATATTATTAAAGTTAGTCCTGAACTACCTGATGGTGTAACTATTAACGTCCCATTAACTATTTCAGTTAATGATTCAATGTCACAACCGGGAAGTGCAACAACAGTATATAGTCCTGTGTTATATTCAGGTACATCAACTGTATCACCAACATCAAATTCATTAACCTCAACTCAGGTAATTGTACCTAGTCCATACTTTTACAATTATCCGTATCCAACCATAAACAAAACTTATAGTGTTCAGTATCCGACAATTACATTGAAGAAAGGTTTAACAGTATCAGGTACCGTTACATCAACAATAACTAAAATAAATAATGGAACATCAACATCACCATGTAGTTCATATTTTATTGAAAATCCCGATAAGATTAACAATGGGTATTTTAATTGGGTTAACTGTACAGGTGGTACTGAAACCGGTTATTTTATATTTGGTGGACAATCAGTTAGCATTTGTGCTCGTAGTGTTTCAAAATCATCGCTTCAATTGAATAATCCATTAATTATTACAAGTGACGCTGGTTCATTAGATTGTGGTTCTGCACTTGTGGACGCAAATGAAAAAGTAAATGTAGGATTCAATGGACCATCAATTAGTAATAACTGTACATTACTAAAAGTGTTAACACCACAAACCGAACAATTAATAAACACATTGTATCAACAATAATACGGTCAATAAATCAAATAATAATATTTATATAAAATGGCATACATAATAAAAGATACAACCGCTCTAATAAACACCCAACTAACTGATGTTGGAAGAAGAAAAATTTCTCAAGGTAATTTTAATGTTGCTTATTTTCAGTTAGGTGATAGTGAGGTTTGTTATGATTGTATTAGCGGTGGTAATCTAACAACATTACAAGTTTTAGTTCCTGAATTTAATTATCAAAATAATACAGGAGTACCACAAAGTAATAAGATGGGAATCAAGTACCCTACTTACTTATCAAGTTCAACAGGTGAAACAAATACATTTGGGATTCCATTCCAAGATTCACAAGTTGTACCAATTTTCAACACAGCCGAACCAAGAGGATTCTTTACAGGTTCAACAGGAGTGTTCAGCGCATTTACAAGTTCAGCACTTACTGTAACCGCAAATTATAAATTTAATTTATCTGCATTAACAAGTGGGAACACATTTACAGTAACAGTCAACAACTGTGATGCGAGTGTAACAGGAACACCACAAACTGGACAGTATGTCGTATTATATTTAAACAACAATAATAATTGTGGTAACAATTTAACATACCCATATCCAATTTTAACTTATAGAGTTGAAAATGTTACGGGTGGAACAATAACAGTTGATAGAACATTACCTAATTTTACTTCATTTACAGGAACAGGTAGAGCTTTCTTTTACCCATCAGGAATGACACCATATTTTGACAGTTATACACCAACACCTTACTATGATGGTGGAGTATTTTCTTTTGAACAAAACTGTGAAATCCAACAACAAAATGTTATGGTTTGGAATATGAATCAGCCTTGGACTGAATCACCAGCAGGTTTATCATATACATTCTATAAAGATTTTAGTGAATTTGGTTCAAGTGCTTATACATCAACAAAAGAATTCTTAGGATACCAAACTAAAGGTGGTCAAATATTTGAAGACGTAAATTATAATTCAGGAACAACTGACACATATTACTACAACTCATTTGATGAACAGATTTATGTTGAACCAGAAGAACAAAAAGTTATTGGTTTAATACATTATACAAATCAGGGTATTGATAATTTTTATGGTGAGAAATTCGCAACAGAAGCATTTGATTTAGCAAATTCAGGAGCAACAGGACAAGCAAGAAACTTTAAACTTGACTTACCAACTTTGATGTGGCACAAATCAAACACAGGTGTTATGGGTGAAACATTCTATGTTGACCCTGATGGATTTGATGATTTGGATTTATGTCAACCACATTATATGTTATCAACTGAAAATGATAATATGAACTACCCTGGTTTACGTTACTTCCATTTATGGGATACACACGCAAATGCTAATGGTTATCCAAACAGAGTGGGTAAAGTATTCCCTGACTTAAAAATGATTGCAATTGATGATGAGGAATTATCCGCGGCAATGTCATATAAGTCAAATAGAAATTATACATTACCATCACCAAGATTGGGATTGGTAATTCCAAATACATTTAACCAAAACATTGCGGCAACAAGTGGCATATTAACCGCTGATACTGAAACAATGTTTGTTACATATAGATTTACAAATACTGGTTCAACAAACGGAATGCACTGTAACTACTATTCAAAAATTGCAGGTTCAACCGTAAGTGGTCAAACTGACGATGTTATTGTTAGATTTGGTAATGAGTTCCCATTCTTAATTGAAGAGATGGGTATAAAACCATCAGGATTTACTTGTACAAATGTTAAGTTGATTTGTCAAATTGTTCCAACAGGTGAAAGACCCGATTCAATGCAGTGGAGAGAAATTGACGTAACATCAGCAATTACCGCAAACACAGGTTCAATAAACATAGGTCCAATGGAAATAAGTGGAACAACATTCCAAATTACCCAAGACGCATATGACAACGCTAATTATTACAGATTGGAAAGTTATATTAATCTACCATTGATTAACTATAACACTGGTATGACATTTGGTGATGAGTATTTCTTTTATGGAACGGTTCATTCAGATGTTGAGGCGACAATATATGAAATGAGATACTTGGTTAACCTCGCAGATTCACAATATATTCGTTCTTCAAACCCAAAATGGTCTTTAGGTAAAGATGTTTATTTTACAGAAGTAGGTTTATATAACTCAGATAAGGAACTTTTGTTAATGTCAAAATTACAAAACCCTGAAAAGAGACAAGGTGTACAACAAATTACAGTAAAATACGATTTTTAAAAAAAAAGTTTGTATTTATCAAAATATTCACTATCTTTGTATAGTGAAGTCTGAAGGTTCTGAAGACTTAAATCAAAAGAACCTGATTGGAAAGGTTGAAGGTAACCCTCCCAATGAACCCGAAAAAAACCTTCTGAGCAAGTCCACCGCTAACTAGAACATTGTGGACAAGAGGTGGAGCCAAGTCTCACGACTTCTAAAAGAGGACCCAAAAGGTCCTCTTTTTAATTTATGAGTATTTATAAGTAATGAAACTGCTTGGAATTCTAAAAAACATTTTGTTTGAGGAAAAAATTAGTAACCCTATTGTTGATGTTAACCTAAATGATTATAAAATAAGGTTTATCTTGAGTACTCATGCTCAAGAAAGAATGACAAGAAAAGAAAATGATTCTGATATAACTGTTGATGAAATCAAGTCAGCAATTGAAGATGCGGTTCCAAAGATTACAAACAAAGCATTTGTTGTACAAAAAAGAGCCATACAAGGTCCCGTGATTGATGGAACCTTATTAAAAAAAGATTTTAGTTCAGGTCAAACAAGAAAAGAAAACGCACAAGAATTCTTTATTGTAAAAACAGATTCAGGATTACAAATTAATTGTAAGGTGTTGAACTTTAACAAAAACAAAGGTGAAATTGAAATTATTATTAAAACATTAATGAAGAGTCATACAAATCAGTTAAACATCAATAACGCAAGAAGAAATACATTACACTTGAACATTGTTGAAAATTTGGATGATTTTGACAACTACTTCACAATCACAGTTTAATGATTTCTTTACTTAAAGAAAAGTATCGGTAAATTACTGATAATATATGGCAAAAAAACAAGATTTAAAAAATTCACCTAAAGTTTTGGGTTTGGATATTAGTACCAAAACAATTGGGTGGGCTTTATTTGACATCCAATCACAAAAGTTGTTAGAATTAACACACTTTTCACCTGTGATTAAACCACAACCTGAGGAGAAGATTGAAGAGTTGATTTTAAAGGTAAATTCTTTTATTAAAAAGATTGAAGATTATAAAAATCTTGGTATTACCAAAGTTGTTATTGAGGAACCATTATTGGGTTCAAACAATATTCATACTGTTGGTACATTAATGAGATATAATGCAATGATTACAAAAGCCATATATGATGCATTAGGAATCGTGCCAAACTATATTTCAACTTACAACTCAAGAAAATTTGCTTGGCAAAACTTGATGGGTAAAAATGACAAAAATCGTGAAGTATTATTTGGTGGATATCCAAAAGACATTGATAAAAAACAAGTGGTTTGGGAAATGGTTGCAAAAGAGGAACCACAGATTAATTGGTTATATACAAAGAACATGACACTTAAGAAAGAGTGTTACGACCAAGCGGATGCGTATACCTGTGTCAGAGGGTATATGAAAATGAATAAGTTCTGGTAATTTGATTCTTACTAATTTTTTATTATCTTTCTATCATGGAAGATAATGCTCTATTAGTTGAGTTACTTGACGGTGTGTTTGGTAAACACAAATTACACTACCCGTCTAAAGGACAGATAAGTTACGACTGTCCTATATGTTCCTATGATTTAAAATCTTTAGATAAAGGTGACGGAAAGGGAAACCTTGAAATTAACTATGCCATACACGTATTCAAATGTTGGGTGTGCGGTGAAACTCACAACACCAAAGGACACTTAGGTTATTTGATTGACCGATTTGGTAAGAAAAAAGATAAGGAAATGTATGACCTTATTCGTCCTGATGAGTTTAAACCAATTGATAAGAGATACGAAAAACTTAGATTACCAAAAGAATACCAACTTTGTACCGAAGGGAACCAATACCACATTCCTTTTAGGGAAATGAGGAACTACATCAAACGAAGGGGTATAACCGATGAGATGGTCTTAAAACACCGAATAGGGTATTGTACGGAAGGTGAATATGCTTACAGAATCATTGTACCATCATTTGACTTGGAAGGTGAGTTAAATTACTTTGTTGGTCGTTCTTGGAACCCAAATAGTAAATCCAAATACAAAAACCCTGAAGCTGAAAAACAAATCATTATATTCAATGAGAACTTAATTGATTGGGACAAAGACATCTACCTATGTGAAGGTCCATTTGACGCATTGTTCTTGGACAACTCAATTCCTTTGTTGGGTAAGAAAATGTCTGATGTATTATTTGAAACCTTATATGAGAAATCAAAAGGTAATATTACAATTGTTTTAGATGGCGATGCATGGGAAGATGCAAAAAGATTGTATTTTAAATTGAGTGGTGGTAAATTATATGGTAGAATAAAAGTGGTTAAACTCCCTGTTGAAAGTGACATTGCCGATATGAGAGGAGTGATACCCGAAGATAGTTATATTGAATTAGAAAGATAATGGAAACAATTTTAGAATTAGCAAAATTTAATGATGTAAAATATTTTGATGGTCCACACAAATATTATGTGGGTAATAAAGAATATATTTCAGCAACAACTTTTATTAAAAAGTTTAAAAAAGAATTTGAAACCCAAAGATTAGCTGAAGCCTATGCCGACAAAAGAGGATTAACTGTTGAAAGTGTACTTGGTGATTGGGATTTAAAAAGGGACATTTCAACAGTTAAAGGAACATTGGTCCACGACATGGCAGAAAACTGGTGGAATAACAAATCATTTCCTTACGACCCATCAGAATCTGTTAAAGCATTTGGACACGATATTATTGAAGAAAAATTTAGAAAATGTGAGACAATGTTTCATGTGTTTTATGAACAAGCAAAAGAGAATTTAATTCCTGTTAAAATGGAATTGGTTGTTTGTGACCACGACTATGAAATTGCTGGTATGGTGGATTGTTTGTTTTATAATAAGAAATCACAAATGCTTGAGATATGGGATTACAAAACCAACAAAGAAATTAAAATGAGTAATTCATACGGTAACAAATACCTAAAACCAATATCACATTTAGATGAATGTGAAATGAACACATACTCACTTCAATTAGGTTTATACAAACATATTATAGAAAAGAATACCAATCTTAAGTTAGGGGATAGCTATTTGATATGGATAAATGAAAACAGTGATAATTATAAGGTATACAAATGTAAGGATTTACAGGCGGAACTTAAACTTATGATTGAACATTATGAAAATACAAAGAGCAAGAAAGGGTAAGTACAGACAAGAAAGAAAGTTTTGGGAAAAACTTTCAGAAAAGTTTAGTAATCACCCTTATGTAAAAATACCAAACAAATAAATTGGTTTTTTAAATTTAATTTATTATACTTTCATTTATGGATATGGATACCCCAAAAATGAATATTGACCTTAGAGAACAACCATCTGTTGTTTGCGAGGCTTGTGGACATGATATGTTCCGAGAAGTTACTTATATCAAAAAAGTTTCAAAACTATTAACTGGTTCACATGAGGATACTATTGTACCATTCCCAAGTTACTGTTGTGATAAGTGTTCACATGTAAATCAAGAATTTAAATTATTTGATAATGATTAAGAAACTTGTACACTTTTCAGATTTACACGTAAGAATGTTCAAAGACCATGATTTGTATCGTGGTATTTTGAATACAATGTTTGAACAATGGAGAGAAATTGCACCTGACCGTATTGTATTTACGGGAGATTTAGTTCATTCAAAGAACCAAATGACACCTGAACTAATTGAGTTTGTTGCTTGGGCACTGACTGAATGTTCAAAGATTGCCAAAACAGTATTAATAATTGGAAACCACGATTTCCTTGAAAATAATTCATCAAGATTGGATGCGTTATCACCAATCATTGATTCACTACAAAATGAACAAATAAATTATTATAAAAATAGAGGAGTTTACAAAGATGAAAACATTGATTGGGTGGTTTACTCACTTATGGACCACAACATTACACCCGACATTGACCCGAATTCGTCAAATGTTAAGATTGGATTATTTCATGGACCGATTATCGGACTTACGACAGACGTTGGTTACAAATTTGAAGAAGGGTTTGATACACATCGTTTCATGGGTTGTAGCCTTGTGCTTTGTGGTGATATTCATAAGCGGCAGGTATTTGATATCCCCGGCCAAAAGAAAGCTTACATGGTTGGGTCAACGATTCAACAAAATTTTGGGGAGACAGTAAAGTCACACGGATATGGTATTTATGATGTTGAAAATGATAAATACGAATTTGTGGATTTAGACAACCCAAAACCGTTCTTGGTATTCAAAATGAATGACTATTCAATTATTGAATCAGGAAAAGAAAAACTTCACAACTATTAATATGGAATACAAAATAACTCTATCTTATTCTGAACAACAGGAGGTGGAGTTATTTTGCAAACTTAATAACATCACAACTGATGAGTTGATTAAGAAATCCTTCAAGACTGGATATAACATTGAAAAATACGGACTTGTTGGAAAAATGGGTGGGATTCAAGAAAAATGGGTGGAAAAGGAGGTAATTCAAGAAAAATGGGTGGAAATACCCGTTGAAGTCATCAAAGAGGTTGAAAAAATTGTTGAAGTGATTAAAGAAGTACCTGTTGATAGGGTTGTAATCAAAGAGGTTCCTGTAGAGATTGTTGTAACAAAAATAGAATATATTAGTGACAAAACAAGTGAGAATGAACTGTACGAAAAAATCGTACAGTTGGAATCTGAAAAGAAAATATTTTCCACTAAAATAGAAGAATTGGAGTCAGAACTAGTAGTATTTTCCACTAAGATGACTGAAATGGAGAATATTTTCCAAGATAACGATAATTCACAACAATTACAAAATACAATACAAACCTTAATGAAAAGTGTTAGGGACAAAAATATTGAGATTGATGAGTTAAAAAAACAATTAGCGGAACAACAAAAAAATAATGAAATCTATGAGAAGGCGAAGTATTTACGTTCTTCAAATTTAGATGATAATTTATATAAATAATGGAAAGTATGTGGTTAACAATTTGGATTTTGATGGCTTATGGATTAAGTCAGATTTTAGTTTACGGTTCAATCTTTGAATCATTAAGACAAGGACTACACAAGTGGGGTGCAGATGAAAAGGCGCCATTTCAATCATTTGGTGAATTCTTATCGGGATTAATTAAATGTATGATGTGTACATCAACATGGGTTGGATTCTTTATGAGTTTGGTGTTGTTTTCACCAACCAACTATTGTTTTGACGCAAACATAGTGTCTAGTATATTCTTTGATGGTATGTTAGCGTCTGGTTCAGTTTGGGCGGTTAACGCAATCATTGAATGGTTTGAAAAAAAATAACCTAATTTAAAACTAAGACTATGGTCCTTGTAAGCGAAAGTTTGCGGGGACTTCTTTTTTTAATCATTTATTTTTCCTATACTTAAACAACATTAATATTTTTCACATATGCCAAAATCAAGAAACAGAAAAGACCACAAAAAGAAAGTGCAACAGCGTAATGCTCAAAATGAACAACTTGGAAAAGTATATCAAAAACTTTACAATCAAAAAATGGTTGAACACTTAAAAGCATTACACGAAGAACACATAAGAACATCAGGAACCACAGAAAATGATGGACCTATTCAACCCACCGATAACACCGAACTTTAAATTTATGACGCACAAACTTGACGTATCTAAACTTGAAAACCCTTACATACAGGTGGTATGGGAAGATACTGCTGAGAATTTTACCCAAGAAAGAATTAAAAGTGTCAGAACGTATTTCACAAAGAAATATAACTCTACCAATGTCAATGTATTAACCAAAGTCAAAACATCTGATGATGTAAAACAAACTGTGGATGTTTCATTCAATATTATGGACCGAAACTACCAGATTGAATTGATGAAGGAACTTATCAAACAAAAAGGTCAAGATAATTTATTTGATGATATCATCAAGTTAGATACGGCAGTTGAAAACAAAATGGTATCACAAGAAGTTACTGCGTTTAAAAAGTGGTACATCAAGAAGATTGAGTTTTCAAACTTCTTGTCTTATGGTGAAAATCAGGTATTGGATTTTGACCAGTGTAATGGTATTACGGTAGTTGAGTCAGACCCACCAAACTTTGGTGGAAAAACGGTGTTGACAGTTGACCTGTTATTGTTCTTATTTTTCAACACAACAACCAAGACATCCAAAGCGGAAGAAATCTTCAACAGATTTTCTGACAAGAACAAAGTTTCAGTTAGGGGTGACATTATGATTGATGGGGAGGAATACATTATTGTTCGTCAAATTGAAAGAAAGAAAGCCAAATCAGGTGAATGGAATGTAAAAACCGAATTGGACTTCTTCAAAAAACTTGCCGATGGACAATTACAAAACTTTACAGGTGAACAAAGAAGGGAAACAGAAAGTTTCATCAAGAATTCAATTGGGGACATTGATGACTTTTTAATGACAATCTTGACCACAGCGTCAAACTTGGAAGATTTACTTGAAGCCAAACCAACAGCTCGTGGTCAAGTGTTATCAAGATTCTTGGGTCTTGAGTTCTTGAAAAAGAAGGAAGAAACTGGTAAGGAACTTTACTCTGAGTTTAACAAATCTATGATGTCAAATGTCTACAATACCGAGACATTGAAATCAGACATTGAAGGTTTACACACCCGAATTGATGGTTATGAGGTTGAAAACAAAGAATTGGATGTCAAGATTTTAGATGCCGAGTTACGATTAACAAAAGGTAGGGATTACAAAGAAGGGTTAATTTCACAGAAATACAATGACATTGACCACGAATTATTAATTCTTAATTCTACTAACCTTGAATCTGAAATTTCAGTAATAAAAGGAAAGATTAATACCACCAAATTACAAATCAAAGAGGTTAAAATTGTTGAACCAAAAGATTTTTATCATGAAGACAAACATGATGGAATCAAGGAAGAAATGAAAACCACAAATGGTGAACTAATCTTAGCTCAGAACAAAGTCCAAGAGATTGAAGAATTAGTTAAGAAGTATGGGGACGGCATCCAATGTGAACACTGTGGAATCAAATTGATGGAAGCTGCGTTGACAAAGAAAAAGATAGACGAACTATCTGATTGGGAAAAGAAAGTTGACAAGTTATCCAAACAATGGAAAGACCTTGACTACAAAGAAAAATCTTATACCCAACTTAAAAAAGATTTTGAACAATACGAGAAAAGTAAACTTGTTAAAGAAAAGTATGAACTTACTCTTGAAGCTGACGGTCTTAAGTTAGCCAATGCTGAGGGAAAACTTGAAAGATATCACCAAGTTCAAACAAAGATTGAAAAGAATAAAAGCATTGAAGAACAAATCATTAAAGCTAATATTCGCATAGATGAAATTGAACGTGAAAAAACATCACACACATCAAAAATATCATCTAACAAAACAATGATTCAAAACTGTGAACGTGATGTGAAAACCAGACAAGACATCATAACACAGATTGCCTCTGAGTTTGAAAAGGAAAAGATTTACAAAACCTACTTGGAAATCTTTGGTAAGAACGGTATTTCTAAAATGATTATGAAGACCATGACACCCTTGATTAATGATGAGTTACAACGTCTATTACAAGACAGTGCGTTCTTTAAACTTGAAGTTAGAATTAATGATAAAAATGAAGTTGAGTTTATGATGATTGACAATGGAACTGGTGTTGAAAAACTAATGGCAAGTGGTTCAGGATTTGAAAGAACAATTGCGTCATTGGCACTTAGGGCGGTATTGAGTAAAGTATGTTCATTACCTAAACCAAACATAGTTGTATTTGACGAGGTGTTTGGTAAAGTATCAAATGAGAACCTTGACATGGTAGGGGAATTCTTTACTAAGATTAAAGATTACTTTGAAAAGGTATTTGTAATTACACACAATCCACTTGTTTCAAATTGGGCAAACAACATCGTGAAGATTAACAAGAAAGATAACATTTCAACGGTATCACAATAATTAATTTGGTTAATTGTATATTTAGTTGTATATTTGTATTGTTATGGAAAAGAAAGATTGGAAACAGGGTTTATCAAACGGACACATCGCACAAATTGTTCGTAGAAAAAATGTTGTAAGAGTTGTAAGCTCTAAAAAAACATATTCAAGAAAACAAAAAACCTCCTACGATTAATAGGAGGTTACGTTTTTTCTTGGTAATTGGAGGAATTCACCTCAATGTTGTTCACTTATTGAATTTCATTCATCATGAAATCAAATACTTGGTCAATGTTGGTTTTAGCTTCCGAAATATGGTCATCAGCCCAATCATGTCCATTTTGTAAGATAGAATCAACCATTTGTGGGTCTAACTCTAATAATAATCCTAATTGTCTATGCATTTGCTCAATATTACCAAAAAACATATAGTTAGATACATTCATTTTGTTACCTTCTTTAACAACATTTTTGTTTTTCTTAAGTTTTTTAGCTATATTTGCTAACTGATTTTCAGTAATAATAATTTGTTTCATAAAATATAAATATATGTCATATAAAAAAAGAGAAGTCGTGGGTACAAAGTATTTCCTGTTGTTGTTTGGAAATTTCAAAGACAACAATTTTTTACTCGAACAAATTTTAGGTCAATTTGAACCTATTCTATGTTCAAAATTTATGAAGTTTCATTATACTGATGAATATGTGATATCACATTTTGAAACTGAGGAAACACCAAAAAATATCAAAGAGTTTTGTAAAATAGTTTTAGAAGATATAATTGACAATTATATTCTATTACCACACAATAAAAACATTTTAATATCTTTACCTAAAGACATTGAAGATGAATTAATGGACTTAGAAAATGACAACATTATAAACCCTGACAAATTGTCAGATAAACATGACATTAAACACATATCTGAAGTTATGGACCATGTTTTGACTAACTTGTTTGGTCCCAAAAATGAATCAGATGATATATATAAACAGGCAATTGTGCCAACACTAGACGAATTATTAGACAAAATTAAAACAGTCGGAATTGACAAACTAACAAAACAAGAAAAAGAACTACTTTATGGCTACTCCAGAACTATCTAACAACCACCAAACAACAAAGAGCACAGGCTCAATCAACCAAGAAGAAATCTCCTCATATTTAAAGGACATTCGTAAACTAAAAGTAATGACACCTGACCGTGAACGTCAATTGTCAGATTTGATTCTATCAGATAATTGTACTGAACGTCAAAAACAAGAAATTCACAAAGAGTTACTTGAAGGTAACTTACGTTTTGTAATCACAGTAGCCAAACAATACCAAAATCAAGGATTGGACTTGTCTGACCTTATAGCTGAAGGTAACTTTGGACTAATGAAAGCAATTAATAATTTTGATTGGACCAAGAAATTACGTTTTATTTCATACGCAGTGTGGTGGGTTAAACAATCCATACTCCAATCACTCAACGAAAATGCTCGTACAATTCGTCTACCAGTAAACGTAGTACAAGAATTGCATAAAGCAAAGAAACAAGTTGAAAAAGGTATTTCAGAACTTGATAACCGACTTGCAACATTACCAACCACAATTAATTTACAACAGACCATCAATGAAGATGGTGACACATTGTTGGACATGATTATTAATCATAACGCATCAATGCCTGATGAAGGATTGAATACTGAAGAAATGTTGAAAGACAAACTTATGTCCATCTTAGGTATTCTTGATGAACGTGAAAGAGTTATAATTGAGGACTACTTTGGATTGACTGGTACACCGAGAACTTTGGAAGATATTGGTAACGATTTCAGACTAACAAAGGAAAGGGTACGTCAGATTAAAGAAAAAGCATTACGTAAATTACGTAATGAGTCGTCAACACTATTTGACTATTTGTAAAATTTTAATATTTATTAATAAAAAATACTATGAAAAAAATTAAAGAAAATTTAGAATGGATTCTTTTAGTACTTTTAGTATTTGTATTATTCCGTAGTTGCGGAACAGGTTCAGAAGTTTCAAGATTAAAGAAACAAGTTGATTCTATTAATACAAAAATGGTAACAGAACAAAAGATGAGAGACATCATCAAGACAACTCCGAATTGGAAGACTCTTGAAATTGAAGAACTTAGTGATAAGGAACACGTTCCGATTAATCATTATAAAAACGAAAAAGAAACAAGATAATGAAAAGTTTCAAGAATTGGGTTAGAGAAAATCTAAAAGGAATAATTGCTACGTCATTTACAATTCCTATTTTATTAGTTGCCTTTGTTTCAATTAGTCACGTAACAACTTTTTACGGTTTGACTAACCCTTTTTCTTGGGCAATTTATTTGTCCGTAGCCATTGAAATTGCTGCTCTTGGAGCACTTGCTGGTATTTCAGCAAACATGGGTAGATTTGTATACGTTCCTTTTTTAATTGTAACATTTATTCAATTTGTTGGAAACGTATTTTTTGCATATTCATTTATTGACCCTACTGGTAATTTATTTAAACAATGGGTTGAATTAGCGGGACCATTACTTGAGACCTTTGGTGTTGACATTACTGATATGTTGGCACAAAAAAGATGGTTAGCATTAATTTCAGGTGGAATGTTACCGTTAATATCTTTAACATTCGCACATATGTTGGTTAAGTATTCTGAACAGACAACATTAGAAACAATACCAATGGTTGAAGTTACCGATGAAATTATTGATGAATTATCAACTGAGGCGGGTAAAAAAGAAAAAGAAATGGTTGAAAAATACCAACCGTATACACCAACACAAGATGATTTAAATAAGTTACAAGAGTTATTTGAAAAAAAATACAATCAAAAGATTGAAACAAATGAACCAGTAACTGATACTGTTGACGAACCTGTTATTGAACCACAAATAAACAGATTAGTTTACAGCAAGGATGTTTAAACAAAAAACATTAATTATCTTATGTCACACATCAAGGGTGGGAGAAGATTATTTAACATCTTTAGATTTTAGAAATAATGGGAAGTATGACCGACTTCCCAATTATGTTATATTAAAGAATGGTACCATTGTTGAAAAACTGATACCAAATGAATCATCCAATTTTTTAAATGATGAAAAACTAAATAACAAATCAATTGTTATTTGTTTGGAGAATTTAGGTTGGGTAAATAAAAATTCACTATCAACAACCTATTCAAATTGGTTGGGAAATAAAATTACTAATGTTCATGAAAAGAAATGGAGAAACAAATTTTTTTGGGACAAATACAGTGAGGAACAATTAAAAAGTTTGGTTGAATTGTGTGAAATATTATGCGAACAATTTAATATACCAAAAAAATTTATAGGTCATAATACAAAAATAAACGGTGTTGAAAAGTTCAATGGAATAATAAACAGAAGTAATTTATCAGAAGATTACACAGATTTGTCGCCAGCTTTCAACTTCGTATATTTATTAGAAAACTTTAATGATGAACAATAATCAATACGACGAAATTAAGTACCTTTTAAAAAGGTCTAAATTACTAACAGAACAACCAACTGGTGCGCCAAATATCGGAAATGATATTGAGCAAAGAATTAACCAAGATGTCAATAAAACATCAAAAGACCAGTATAAAAAATATAGAGTTTCAGGTGGTATATTAATTATTCACGGTTCAAACCCAACTGAAACATCAATTACTACAGATGACAAAACAACATTCCAAGAGACAATGGATGAGTTTGTTTCTGAAGTATCTGATTTAGTTGACTTTGGTCCATTGAATGTATATAAAAATTCAGTTGAATGGAGTGGTAAAATTATTGACCATGACATTGAATTCTTTATGACAATTGGTGAACAAAATGGTGTGTACATCAACGGTAACCAATTAAAACTTGATGAGAAGTTTATGGACACTATTAGTAAACTAACAGGATTCTACGAAAAATTCAAATCTAAGTGGGCTAAAGTAATCGCAGGAAGAAAGAAAACATCTACAAAAGATTAATATTATGAAAAGAACAATCATTGAAATTGTAGTTGTCTTATTGTTTATTGGATATGTTGTAATGACAATGCCAAAACCAGTTAATTTATCAAAGGTTGATGAATTACAAAAACAATGTGATTCATTAGAAGTGTTAATTGTTAAAAACAAAGAACAAATTGATAGTATTACAAACGAGACAAAGAAACTTGAAGGTAGAAATACCCAACTTAATAATAAACTTGGTGAGTTAAACCAAAAAACAAAAAAATTAAAAGAACAACATGAAAAAGATATTGCTTATATCAACAATCTTTCTGACAATGATGTCGCCGATTTATTCGCAAAAGAGTTCGCAAACATTAAGTAAAGATAGTTGTATAGTTCCTGTTTCAACATTAAGAAATGCGTTGGTAGTTTTACAACAAAGAAACAATTGTTACGAAGAAATAAAAATTGTAAGAGATTCAGTTTCAATAATGAGTCAACAAGTTTTATTGAAAGATTCAATTATTGGTAATAACAATCAAACAATAAACCTTTATATTGACAGTGAAAAAAAATACGTAGAAACTGTTAAGTTAAAAGAATCAATTGCTGAGGAATATAAAAAAGCATACATTAGACAGAGAAACCTTAAGTGGGGTGGATTTGCCGCAGGTGCTTTAGGTATAATCTTCGCAATTGTTAAGTAATTGAATTATGAACATAGTAACCAAACAATTCCAAGATAGTTTACAAAAGGTAGGTGCTCAATTGACATCACCTGAGGCTAAAAAACAAGTGAGAGATTTGTATAGTAAAATTGAGACTAAAGAAACAACTAGTACTGGAGGTGGGGGTTATGAAGGACCATTATCGGGACCTAAAATGTCTATGTGGGCTGATGAGGCACCAAAGAAGATTCAAGCAAAAGGTGGACCTGTTGAAGAAGAAAAAGAATTAGATGAAAAATGGTCTGAAAAGTATAAAAAAAGTATTGACTGTAATAACCCAAAAGGATTTAGTCAAAAGGCTCACTGTCTCTTATACACATCTGACGCTGCCGACGAATAGAGAGGTGTAGATCTCGGTGGTCGCCGTATCATTA
>ENA-OSIY01000434-OSIY01000434.1-marine-metagenome-genome-assembly--contig:-NODE-434-length-23258-cov-8.475087_pt1 | contig 23258 bp, 8 predicted proteins | sample MGYA00237884_ERZ534233 | MGnify/ENA primary metagenome ERZ534233 (study PRJEB26412, sample SAMN06343840) | marine metagenome | isolation source: estuarine water | place: USA: Columbia River Estuary... | reverse complement strand
GCTAAGACAATTACTGTAAACGGTAACGCCGCAATAAGTGCAACACAAAGCAAGTTTGGCGGAAGTAGTATTGCGTTTGACGGCACAGGTGACTATCTAAGCATTGCTACAGATACAGATTATGGATTTGGCACAGGTGACTTTACCATTGAAGGATGGTTCTATAAAACAGCGGCAACTACACAATATTTGTTTGACACAAGAACAACCTTAACAGAAAACTCCGTTGCTGTTCAGTCTAACGGGTCAGGAAGTTTAAGATTATTTGTAAATGGAGCATTTGTACTAACAAGTAGTAATGCTCATACTAACAATGCTTGGAATCATCTTGCTATCTCTCGTGCTAGTGGCGTGACAAGATTCTTTATAAATGGGGTGGTATCTACTACTACCTACACTGACGCAACCAACTACGGAACTACAAAGCCTTTAGTAGTGGGTGCTCAATACAACGGAACAACAGCATTTGTTGGTTATATTGATGACTTTAGAGTAAGCAATACCGCAAGATACACCACAACATTTACTCCTACTACTACAGCATTTGTTAACGACTTTAATACTAAATTATTGATACACGGCAATTCAACTATTGTTGACGATGCAGGTGGTGGAACAGCAACCGACTTTACTATTGAAGGGTGGATTTATCCAACAGCTGGCAGCGCATATCAAACAATATTTGATTTTAGAACTGCGGCTATTCAACAATCAATTTATCTAGGCATTAATACTAGCAATCAACTGTACTTGTATGTAAACGGTGTTATAACTATTACCACTGCTGCAACTGTATCGTTATCTGCTTGGACACACGTGGCATTGGTTAGAAGTAACGCTTCAACAAAAATATATTTAAATGGCACACAGTCAGGTTCTTCATGGGCAGACATAACTGACTACGGAACAACCAAACCATTGCGTATAGGTGCTGACTGGACTGCTTCATACGGCTTTACTGGCTACATTGATGATGTGAAAATTAGTAAAGGTGTAGCACGTTATACCGCAACATTCCCAACGCCTACTGCACAGCTAACAGGCGACCTAAGCACAGTATTATTAATTACCTGCAACGGCCTAAACAATAGTACAGCCATTGCAGACAACGGTATTACTCTACAAGACTTAAGAACATCAGCAGGCGGCCGGGCTAGCATTATTGACTTTGCTGACTACTCAGACTTTGGTGTTGAGGTACGTTCGATTGGATCAGCTGCTGTTTACGGAAACTATGGTATCTACGGTGATGGTCTAGGTGTTATTGCCTATCTAATTGGACAGAACTTAGCCTACATTGGCAACGGCAAGGCAACTACCAATGACCCCGTTACTGTTATACAGGCTAATGAAGTCGTTGAACTCGATGGTGCTAAGATTTTTTATAACAGTGTGGACCACAAAGGTGATTTCCGAATCGGTGATTTATTTTATGTTAATCAAGCTACTGGCGAAGTTAGTTTTACAAACTCAAATGTTACCATCGGAACTAGTTTAACATTTGACAATGGCCTAGGTGATGTAACATTCTTAGATGCTACTAAGATTGAAACTGGCGATTTTAGAATTAGTGGGAATACTGTTGAGACGCTGACTCAAGATTTTAATATTCAAGCAGCAAGCAATTTAATAAATTTAGAAAGCAATGTAACTATTACAGGTAACTTAGATGTAACCGGAAATGTAACAATTGGCGGCAATATTACTATTGGAGACCAATCAACTGATACTGTTAGTTTTGTTGCCGGGGTTAACAGTGATATTGTTCCTAATAATCCATTAAGTGTTCCAGTTTACAATTTAGGTACCCTTGCAAAACAGTGGTTAAATTTATATTCAGCACAACTAACAATCGGCGACGTACAAATAGATACTAATGTTATCCGTACTACCTTAACTAACGCTAATCTGTCATTACAAGCTAACGGAAGTGGAAGGATTTATGTTCCAAGTAATAATGTTGAACTAGGTCAAAATTTAACAGTTAATGGCACAACCTATCTAAAAGATACAACTATTGTAGGAACAGTTACACACACGGGTGATGTTACACAAACCGGTGATGTTACACAAACCGGTAACGTGGGTATTACCGGAACACTAACTGTAAGTTCGTATGCGCAATTCCAGGACATTAACGTAGATGCTAATCAGATTACTACTACGATTGGTAATAATAATCTTGAACTAGCAGCACACGGCACCGGAAAAATATATGTACCGTCTAATGATGTACAAATAGATCAAAATTTAACAGTAAATGGTACCATTTACACTAATGCGTTAGAAGTAACGCAACCATTAGAAGCTAATAAATTTACAACCGGCGATATTACAATTGAAGATAATCTTATTACTACAACTATTGGTAATAACAATTTAGAATTACGTGCAGCCGGCACAGGATTAATAGAATTTGAACAATTTCAAGTTCAAGAAAATGAATTAAAGATGAGTACTAGTGCTGATATGGTGTTAACACCAAACGGTACTGGTATTGTTAATATTGATTCTACTCGGAGTATTAAAGTTCCCGTGGGAACAACGGGTGAGCGTCCTGGAACTCCAGTTGCCGGTATGATTAGATTTAATACGTCATTGACAAGATATGAAGGATACGACGGAACTAACTGGGTCAGACTAGACGGTGTTGCTGACGTGGATAATAACACTTACATTACTGCTGAACTAACTCCGGGAGCAAATGACAATACTTTTAGATTTGTAACTAATAGTGTACAAGTTGCAGATTTAAACTCGACTAGACTAAATGTAATTAATGTAGATGTAGATAGCATCAATTTAAATGACAATGTTATAAGTACAAACGTTACCAACACAGATTTACTAGTTCAAACAACAGGTACTGGCTCGGTAAAGATTGGAAATCTAGCATTTAAAGATAATAGTATTACAAATTACGTTAGTAACAGCATTACTGTTCTTAATCAAACCGGCGACAGTTATTTTAAAGTAGCAGGTACGTATGGATTAGTAATTCCAAGCGGAGAAACTTTAGACCGTCCAGTAACCGTTGAAAGAGGTATGATGCGATTTAATACCACAGATCAACGTGTGGAAATTTTTGACGGCACTGACTGGGTATCTGCGGCTGGATCTAGTAGTGGTATTACGCTAGTGGAAGCAACGGATCTTTCAATTATTTCAGCAATCATATTTGGATAATATATTATGGCATCATTCTTTAGAACAAAAGTAGTAAGCGACATCGGGACAACTCCGATCGACATACTAGAAACTGCAACACTTAACAAATTTACAGTTATTGGATGCAATCTTGCAAACACGATAGACGAAAATGTAGTTGTCGATATACAAATAGAGGGCCCAGATACTACAGTTGCCTATTGGATTAGACAACTAGTGATCCAGCCCTACACTAGTGCAAAAATTATTACCAACGGTGAAAAACTAATTCTAATGGAAAACTGCAAAATGACCATTGTTAGCGACACTGCCAATAGTATAGATGCTGTTATTAGCTATGCTGAACTAATTTAAAGGATTATAACAATGAGTACAAATTATGTTTTTGGAACAGACCCCGATTATGTATTAGGCGATGCCCCTAGGTATTTTTATGCACTACGTCGTACTGACGACGGCGACTTGTATTTTGCTCGAGTAAATCAACTTAGCAGAGAAGATAGCATTCAAATAAACAATGATGGAACTGCTGATGGCAATTTTGAAGACTTTGAAATAGGCATTGACTTCTTTGAAGGACGAGACGTTACGCACGAATTAATATTTGATAATTTAAAGTACGAGCAACTCAGATGGGACAACAGAAATTTGTATTATTACATTGACGCTGACGGGCAGTTAGTAGTAAGAACCGACAGAAAATACTCGTACCCAAGCGGCATATAAATACACTAAGTTAAAATATTGAGGTAGAAAATGGCAGATTTTAAGATAAACAGAATTAGATTTACGTGGAAGTCCGACTGGGCAACATCTACAGTCTATGTTAAAGACGACATTGTTCGATACGGTGGAAAATCTTACGTATGTTTAGTTGGCCATACTTCGGCTGCTGATTTTAATACCGATTTAGAATTTATCAATGTTGTACCACAACCTGATATTGCCGATCCAAAATGGGTATTATGGTTCGATGGGTACGAGTGGAAACAAAATTGGCTGCATAATACCTTTTATGATCTCGGTGATTATGTTAGATATAACGGTATAATTTATATCTGTAACGAAAGCCATACTAGTGCATCGGTATTGCAAGGACTAGAGCTTGATCAAGGCAAATGGACAGCATATGCCATTTCCGAAAATTGGACAACTGATTGGACAACTTCTCGTAGATATAAATTAAATGATCTTGTACGCTACGGTGGCAGAATTTATAAATGTACACTAGGGCATACCAGTGCATTGACATCTGTATTGGGATTAGAAGCAGATAGCGGCAATTGGACATTATTAAGTTACGGATACGAGTGGAAAACTGACTGGGCAATTAGCACTAGATATAAAATTAGTGACATTGTACGATATGGCGGTATTGTATATACCTGCACCTTAAATCATACGTCCTCTGCAACACTTGCCCTTGGCATTGATCCAGATATTGCTAAATGGACTATACTACATAACGGTATAGAATACAAAACGTATTGGAGTGCAAGTGTACGGTATAAACTAAACGATATTGTAAAATACGGTCCAGACTTATATATTTGCGTGACTGCACATACATCTAATAGTATATTTAATACTACTAATTTTTCTGTATGGTTACCGGGGCTAGAATTTGTTAATGCATGGAATACTGCAATTTCGTATATCAAAGGCGATATAGTAACCTATGGCGGATATCAGTATACTAGCAATACTACTAATAATATTTCAAACCTTCCGTCAACTAGCACTGCAAACTGGACGCTACTTGTAAAGAATTATAATATTTGTAATAATTGGATCTCTTCAACGTCATATAGAACAGGTGACCTAGTACGTCGAGGTGGGTATCTGTATGTTGCAATTGTAGACAGCATAAACCAGCCTACAGAAAATACTGGGTACTGGGAGTTAGTTATCCCAAGTATGCGTTGGATGAATCGCTGGGTCCTTGGCACATCATATGTTATTGGGGATGTTGCAGTATATTACTCAACGGCTTATATTTGCATTAATACACACTTATCATCAACTCCGCCTCCTACAGATGCAACTAATTGGACTATCTATATTAGAGGAGAACAGTTCGGAACACTCCAAGCCCAGGGAGATGTACAATCATTTGATCAAGGCATTCCTGCAGCAGTTCAAATTGGAGTAGATGGGTCATTACTAAAATCGAGAATTTCTTCAACGTCTATGTTACCAATCCCATCATGGGACAGTTGGGGTATTATTGGAAAAGTTTATTATGTGTCTCCAATTGGCACTGATCGAATAGATTATGGTTTAACAGTGCAAACCGCATGGAAAACTGTTAAGTATGCTTGTGCTCAGATTACTGGACCTGCAACAATTTTTATTAAAACGGGCACCTATAACGAAACACTACCTATTAGTATTCCTGCTGGTGTCGCCTTAGTTGGCGACGAATTGCGAGGCACTGTTATACAACCGGCAATTGCCGTTAATTGTATTGCATATGCATCAAGTTCATCTACTAACAGAATTACAGTAAACACTACAGTTGGAATTACTGATAACATAAACATACAAGTAGTAACCCCTACAATTATTACAACAGCAATAGCAACATCGTCAGTTGGTAATAAGATTACATTAGGCTTTACTATCGGCGCATATGTTAACATGCCTGTGGTGTTTAGTGGGTCAAGCTTCGGAAATTTAGTAGCTGGTACAACATATTATATTCAATCATATGAATCTATCACTGCAACTATCACAGTAAGTGCAACCTACGGCGATAGCGTAAACATACTGCCGCAAATTACTGGCGGAGGGGCAATGACAGCAACTCTTGGAGGATTTGCCGGACTTACTACCGGATTAACATACTATGTAATTGGCTCATCAATTACTCCGACTACATTTCAAGTGGCTGCGTCATCAGGAGGCACGGTTCCTATAGTTCTAACAGATACTGCTAATCAGTCTGCTGCAATATATGGCGGCGATGCAATTAAAGATATGTTCTATGTTCGAAATGGATGCGGCATTCGAAATATGACTCTAAAGGGATTGCTTGGTGGTCTAGGGTCTGCTAATTCTTATGGTACTAAACGCCCAACTGGGGGATCGTACACATCATTAGATCCGGGAACTGGCCCATCAGACACAAGTGTTCATATTTTAACAAAATCTCCATACACTCAAAACGTATCATTATTTGGTCAAGGCTGTACCGGCTTAAAAATTGACGGCAGTTTACACAACGGCGGCAATCGCTCAATTGTTGCTAACGATTACACTACATTAATTAGTGACGGTATTGGTGTATGGTGTACAGGACCATCGTCATTGACAGAACTTGTGTCAGTATTTGCTTACTATAGTCATTGTGGTTATCTAGCAGAAGCCGGTGGAAGAATTCGTGCTACTAACGGTAATACATCGTATGGCACGTATGGGTGTGTAGCAGAAGGATATGATGTTACTGAGAATTCACTTGTCGGAACCGTTAATAATAGAAATCAACACGCACAAATTGCAGCAGCATTTATTGGAGAAGCTACTAATAAACTTCTTAAATTAGAATTTAGTAATGCCGGCCAAAATTATACAGCCGCAACCTTTGCATTTACAGGCGCAGGATCAGGCGCAATTGCTATTGCTGACGAGTTTAGAGATAATGGTATATTTGAAACTCGTATTCTAGGTACTGATTTCACAGCAGGCGGACAAGGGTATCTTACCTCAGGAAATCAAGCCCAAGCAGGCAATACGCAAACAATTACAATCGCATCAAATGATCAAAACACCTATGCAAATTATTACCAAATGCGTGTAATCATTACTAGTGGAACAGGCGTTGGACAATATGGATATATTGCGTACTACGATGCTGTTGGAAAAATATGCACAGTAGCAAAAGAAGGTATCACAGCATTAACTTCATCTGCAACGGTTTCAACTAATAGTATAATTTCAGTATCAAACGCAACGTTATTTCCAATCGGAACTGCGGTAGTACTAGTACCTAATCAACAAACAACTACAGGATTTGCAACATCAAGAACTGTTGCAAATATATCGGCCGGGTATATTTCAGGAACTACACTATCTGTTATCACAGTAACTAGTGGTGCTATTGCAGTAGGTATGGTGTTAACTGGTTCAGGTATAACCGCAAATACTCGCATAGAAGCAAATCTTTCAGGATCAGGCTCTGGAAGCGTATGGCGAGTAAGCGTAGCACAAACTGCCGGGCAATTAATATCACCTATTGCAATAACCGGAGTTAACAATCTAGTATCAGTAACATCAACAACAAACATGTATACCGGAGAATTAATTGTGTTCACCGGAGCAACGTTTGGAAATATTGTAAGCGGTACACAATATTATATTAATAATATTATAGGAACAACTGTTGCTATTAGTGCAACCTCCGGCGGCAGTGTATTCACATTAGCAAATGCTACTGGGTCTATGTCAGTATTAGCTGGCGGAATGTTGGGTGGATTAACAGCTGGACTGATTTATTATGTAATTTCTCCAAACTACTCATTAACAGGATTTGCAGTTAGTACAACACTGGGCGGAAGTGCTGCTCCAGTTACTTCTCAAAGTACAGGTAGTTTTATGACGGTTCATGCTGTTGGCTGGGAAAATATTGTTGCAGCAACTGAGTCAGTCCCAACAATTGACTCAACTACTGTTTATTCAATAGAACCTAGCATTAGATTTGCAGAACCTAACTACCAAGCTCAACTAAAAGGAATGCCAGTCGGAGATTGGAGAGCTGTTAAATTTGGGAACGGACGATTTGTTGCCATCACGACCAGTGGCTCTTCAGCATATTCTTTAGACGGAAGCAACTGGACAGCCGGCGGTTCACTACCAGCCGGTACATGGACCGCAATGGCATTTGGTGGTATTAACAATAGATTCGTAGCAACAAACTTTGTATCGTCGCTAATAGCATACTCATCGGATGGTCTAACATGGAATTCTACTAATAGTCTATCAACTGGGGGATTTACTACAATTGCCGCAGGTGCCGGACGATTTATTGGTATCGCTCCTGGATCTAGCAATGTTGGCGGATACTCGTTAGATGGTGCAACATGGGCTGCAACCACTACGTTACCAACAACCGCAGCATGGGCAAGTATTGTCTACAGCAGTATTGGAACATGGGTGGCCATCGCAGGATCAACTAGTAATGTAGTTGCATATTCAACTAATGATGGTGTAACTTGGCAATCTACAACGTTGCCTGCTAGTTTAAATTGGTATTCAGTAACATGGGGCAACGGCAGATTTGTAGCTATCGCATCAGGGTCGGCAACGTCGGCGTATTCATTTGATGGCATAACATGGAGTCAAGCTACTCTTCCAGTGGCAACATTATGGCGTAAAGTTAGCTACAGCCAGGGACTATTTTTTGCTATCGCATCAGGGACAACCGCAGCAACATCAAGTACTGACGGAGTGAATTGGGTAAGTAGAAGTCTTCCTAACGGTGCCGCATGGACTGATGTAGTATTTGGTAATCCAGCCGTTTCTTCAGTAGTAACTCCTGGATGGGTCGGAGTGTCAACATCAAGTAGTACTTCTGCGGTATATATTAATGTAGGTGCTCGGGCAATAGGACGAGTTACAGTTGCCTCTAACAAAATAAGTTCGATTAAAATATGGGAACCCGGTAGTGGCTATCCTACATTATTGCCGCCTACCGCTACTATAATAGATCCTAACTATACTTCGGCAGTGGAAACAATCTGTAGAACTGCTACTGGCGTGCTTGGTAACCCAACGTTTGCAAATAGAGGTTCAGGATATAGAACATCAACTACTGTAGTAACAGTTAATAGCGGTACTGGATTTGCAGATATATTTCAATCGTCAAAATACTTAACAGTTAGCGGGATATCAAGCCAGCCTACTCCTGGAGCGGCTCTAACTATCTCAGGTGATGCTACTCAGTATCGTATTGTAGTTATTACGGACTTAGGTGGAGGCACTATGACCTATCAAGTTGCTCCACCTCTGTCAATTCCTGTAGCACCTGCACATGCAACCGCAATCACAATTCGACAAAAGTATAGTCAGTGTCGTATTACAGGACATGACTTTTTATTAATCGGCTGCGGCAATCAAACTGTTAGCAATTATCCAAATGTAGATGTGACAACCGCAGTACCAAGCCAACAAATTGTAGAAAATAATGGCGGTAGAGTTTTTCAAACATCTACAGACCAAGACGGCAATTTTAAAGTTGGTAATTTATTCCAGGTTGAACAAGCTTCGGGTATTGTTACAATTTCAGCAGACCAGTTAAGTTTAACAGGACTACAGACATTATCATTGGGTGGCTTTTCTATAGGAACTAACGCTATTATAATTACGCAGTTTAGCACAGACAGTTATTTTACCGCAAATAGTGATAGCATTGTGCCAACACAAAAGGCAATTAAATCATACTTGTCAAGGAATATTGCTGGCGGTGGCGCAAATGCGCAAGCCGGCGCAGTTGTTGCTGGAACATTTGGCGTTGGTGGACCAAACAAGATATATTCCACTGTACAGGGGCAATTATTTGTTAGAAATTCAATGAATATAAAGAAAGCAATTAATGGAACAATGATAGCTAAATCATTCTTTGCTCATAGTTTTGGGTCACCTGGAACTCAACGATAACATAACAAAAGTACAAATTGACAAATGAATAAATACAATATAACGAACATCGGAGCATTGAATGGCTGAATTTAAATTAGGTAGAATCCGCTTCATCTGGAAGAATAACTGGGCAGCGGCTGTAACATATGTCAAAGATGACATTGTTCGATATGGCGGCAAGACTTATCTTTGCGTTGTTGGTCACACTGCTGACGCAGACTTCTATACTGATTTAGATAATAGTCCACCAAGATGGAATCAAGTTTCAGACGGCTCTGAATGGAAAGGTAACTGGACCACTAATTTCTACTACAAAATTAATGATTTAGTAAAATACGGCGGCAGAATTTATCTATGTAATGACGCACATAATAGTAACGCATCGGCATCGTCAGGTGCAAGCCCAGAAACAACAGCAGGATTAGAAGCAGATCAAAGTAAGTGGGATCTGTATGCCAGCGGCTTTGCCTTTAAAAATAATTGGGCAACCGGGCAATTCTATAAAATTGGAGATGTAGTTAGATTCGGCGGTATTTCTTATGTATGTAAGACAAGTCACACTTCGTCAGCTACATTAGCAACAGACGGCGACGGACTTGAAGCAGACCAAGGCAAGTGGGATACGTATTCTAAAGGGCTTGACTGGATCGGTAATTGGACTACTGGATATCGTTATAAGAAAAATGACGTTGTATTATATGGCGGAACAACCTACGTATGTAATACTGGACACCAATCAGCTGCTACAGCCACATCAGGTCTTGAAGCTGACCAAGGATTATGGGATTACTTCCATAAAGGTATTGTATTTTTAGGAACCTGGAGCCCAAGTTCTGTGGTTTACAAAGTTAATGATGTTGTAAAGTATGGTGCTGATCTTTGGATTTGTACATTAAACCACACTAGCTCTGCAACATTTTCTGATGCAACAAACTGGACATTATTTGTAGGTGGTCTTGAGTTTGAAAGTAGTTGGTCAGGCAGCACAGTATACCAACCAGGCGACATTGTGTCGTACGGTGGATATGCGTACATTGCTAAAACAAACCACACAAATAAAACCCCAACAAGTAATGCTACTGATTGGGATTTATTCACAACTGGATTTAGGTTCCAAGGAGATTGGGCATCAAGTCAAAACTACTTAGTTGGCGATGTTCTTCGCCTTAACGGTTATACTTACGTAGCGTTAGTTGATCATACTTCGGGTTCAGGAAATATTCCTCCAGACCTAACAAAATGGTCAAGATTAAACAGCGGTATTAAGTGGGCAGCAACCGGCCAAACATTTTCTGGAGTAGTGGGATCAAATGTACTTGGTAGCGGAACTGGCGCAGCTTTTAATATTACTTTAGTAAACACTAGGTATACTGCTACAGTTAATGCAACAGGGTCAGGGTATGTTACTAGCGACACTGTTAAAATCTTAGGTAGTCAAGTAGGTGGTATTACTCCTGCTAATGATCTTATTTTAACAATAACAGCAACTGCTGGCGCTGTTGTCTCAGCAACTACCTCAGGCTTTTCAGTATCATGGAAAACTGGTGTGTCGTATGTGTTAGGTGATTCGGTAGCGTTTGGTGTTAACAGTTATATCTGTATACTTGCGCATACCGGTTCTACTCCAAATAGACCAGACAATGATGTAACTGGAACATACTGGAATTTATTAGCATCGGGCGCAATAACATCCGTGCTAACAACACAAGGCGACACTTTATACATGGGCGGTGCTGGCCCAGCTCGATTACCAATCGGAACTGACGGACAAGTATTGCGTGTTAACGGTACGGTACCAGCATGGTCGTATCTTGGCGTAATTAATAATATTGTGTATGTAGCGACAAGCGGAACTGACATTAACGGCGCAGGCCAAGGATTAACAATTGATAAGCCATGGAAAACTGTTAGGTATGCAGCACGTCAAATTGAAGATGGGTATCTAAATCCTAACGCAGCATTACTAATTGCAAAAAATAAACAATTTATAGTTAAAGAACTATCTAACTATGTGTCATACACATATAAAGTAACAATTACCTCAGCTTCTGCAACACTATTCACAACATCAACATCAACTTCAGTGTTGTCAGTAGGAATGCCGATCAGCTTTACAACTACAGTAGGCGGCGTTACTGCCGGAGTAACATACTATGTGTATGATATCCCAGCCGGCGGGGCAACTTTTGGAATAACTAATTCTATTGGCGGCGGTCGCCGAACATTATCTGTTGCGACTGGAGCAAATGTTGGCTCATATGTATTCAGCACAATTCCTACTGAAAGAGATGCAGGGATTGTAGTTGATGCTCTAGCATTTGACATAAGCCATAGTGGCACTTTACAGACTACAACTGCGGCATTAGCATACTTTGCTCCAGGCGGAGCATCGTTTGTGTCAGGGACTATTGCTGGAGAGATTCCACAATTTATCGGCGCATTAACATATCTTAAAAATACATTAATCTCTAATGTGTTAGCAAATACTACCGCAATTGTAAATTATCAAACATTGAACGGAGTATCAGCAACGGATCAAGCTAAACAAAATATTGATCCTTCTATTCCTTCAGAATCCGGAACGTCAGCAACTGCAACAGCACTAGTGGGGATTATTACTACTGGTCTAACTGCGGCAACTGCTTCGGCAATTCCTTCAGTTATTAATCCAGGTACAACTATTTCAGTTAAGACTGGTACATATTCAGAAGTTTTACCAATTGTTGTTCCTAAGAACACGGCTATTGTAGGCGACGAATTGCGCAGCAGTGTTATTCAACCACTAACTGCTAACATGAATTTAGTTAATGATAAGCCAAAGACTATTTCAGTATTAAACAGATTAAAAGCAATTGTTCCTAATCTAGTAACTAACACTGCGGTAACACCTACTAGCGGCAACACTACATCTCAAGTATATTTAGGATATGCAGGAACAACAGCCACTACATCTGTTTCAGCAAATCTTACTACAATAGCAGACATTGTTAATACTGGATTGACCGTTGTTCCGGCGTTTACAATACCTGATCCTACAAGTTATGACACTGGATACTTTAATGCTCGCAGATTAATTTTTGCAAACAAGGCATTCTTAGTATCAGAAGTTAGTGCTTGGATTGACGCACAAATAGCAGGAAACATTGCTCCATTTGTTGGATTTGTATATGCTGGCACCGGCCGCACTAAATGCGAGCGTGATGTTGGATATATTGTTGATGCTGTTCGTTATGATTTAACTTACGGCGGCAATTTAGAAACTCTTGTTGCGGCACGGTCTTACTATTCATTTGGCGTGTTTGTAGAAACAGGCGAGAAGTTACAAGCACTTGCTGTACAAGAACGTTTAAAAGATATTATTGATAATATTGCAACTGGTAATACAGCAGGCTGGACAAAGACTACCGGACTAACACAAGATGTTAGTGGAACCGCTGGATCAGCTGGTGCAGCAGCATTTGCACAAGCACGTATCCAAGACATGTATGATACAATTAATACTGGAGTTACTCCTGCCGAAATTACTCCAAGCACTTCTTGGGTAAGTTCAGCGTTGCAAGCCGCAGCCGCAGATGTACAAGCAAGAAAAGCTTCGATACAAGCAAGTGCAGTAGCATGGGTACAAACAACATATCCGTTGTTGTCATTTAATGCAACTACTTGTTCTCGTGATGTCGGCTACATTGTAGATGCACTAACATACGATTTAATGTTTGGTAGCAATTTTAGATCAGTTAAAGCAGGTATGAGTTATTATACCGCACAAGCTGCAGCAGTAATTGGTCCACAAAAAGCAGCCCAATTAGGCATGTTGGCATATATGTCAACAATTATTACAGATATAACTACAGGAATCGGTAGTAGTGGTATTGGTAGTAGTGCCGCAGTATCGTCAATATTGACCAATGCTGCAACAATGAATGACATCATTCAAAATACATTAACTGCTGTACCTGCATTTACATTTACAAATCCAACAGGGTATAACGTAGGATACTTGGCCGGTTACGGCGACGGCAAGGCACAGATTGTACAAAACTATCAGTATATTAAAACGTATATTAGTCAGTATTTGTTTAACAACTACCTATTGATCTATAATGCTATTAACGTAGCAACGTGCCAGCGTGATATTAGTTACTTGTTGGATGCATTACAATATGACATGACCTACGGCGGAAATACTCAAACATTGATTGCTGGTAGTGCTTATTTCTCAAACGGTACGTTAACTGTTGCTTCTACAGAAAAAACAGCAACACTTGCTGCATACGCAACGTTAAAAACAATGATTTCAAACATTGCATTAAAGACAGCACCTACGGTTAATAGTCCAAACACTACATTTAGTACAACAGGTTACATCAGCGGAACTACATTAACTATTAGTTCAGCAGTAACCGGAACAATTATGGTTGGACATGTTTTAACAATGGTTGGATCAACTGCTGGGACTTATGTTACTGGTTACGTAAGCGGATCAGGATCAGGTTCTGTATGGACGGTGAGTGCAAGTCAAACAGTTGGATCAAGCGGATCTCCTGTAGCAGTTAGTGGTGCAAACCCTACACAAGTTACGGCAGGTACAGCCGGTTCGGCAGGTGCTGCAACATTTGCGCAAGCACGTATTCAAGATGTTATCGATTGGATTACTAACGGTGTTGCTCCGGCTACTCTTGCTCCAACTGCGGCAATTGCGTTAGCATCTACCCCACTACAAAATGCATACAATGCACTGCAATCAGCTAAAACTGAAATTCAATCTGATTCCGTAAGTTGGGTTAACAAGTATTATCAATCGTTAAACTTTGTTAGTGCAACTTGCTATCGAGATGCAGGACTAATTGTAGATGCATTCAGTTACGATTTATTGTTTGCTACCAATTTTAATTCAGTTAAGGCAGCAATGGCTTATTACAGAGCAACAACATCCGCACAAAATGTACTTACAAATCAATCAGTTGCTGAACAAGGTGCAATAAATTTCATAGCTCATAAAGCTAAGAAAATTGCAGCATACGATACTGCTGAACAACTGATTGCAACAATTGACGATATGATTTTATCAATTGCCGGAACAGTATCGTACACTGCTACCCCTACAACAACAGCAGTAGGCGGCAACATTACTATAGGTAGTACTGCTGGCATGATGCCTGGAATGCCAATTACATTTAGTACAGCCGGAGTAGGTACTCTTGCTACTGGCAAAAAGTATTGGATTGTTGCAGTTACTAATTCTACAACATTTACAATTACAGCAACCTATGGTAGTGCTACACTTGTAACACTAACAAATGACAGTGGAAATACATCATTTGTTGCTGGCAATACAGTCGAAACTACTGGCTCTGGAACATATAATAATGTAGTAACTTCTATTAAGGGTGCCGAAGTATTACGTGCTAACAAGGCATTCTTGTCAAGCGAAGCTACAGCATGGGTATCTTACACTTATGCTAATACAATTGTAAGCACTGATGGTACAAATAACAGAGCAACTACAGGATCTACTCATAATTTTGTTGTTGGTGATCCAGTAGTATTTTCAGCTACTACTTTTGGAAATATCGTAGCAGGCACTGTGTATTATATTTTAACAGTGCCAACTACAACTACATTTACACTAACAGCAGTACAGGGCTCAGCAATTGCGTTTGCACTAGCAACGGCATCTGGAACACCTTTTGCGGTAGCATATAGCTTTAGCCCAACTTTGTGTAAGAAAGATATGGCATACTATGTTGATGCATTAGTATACGACTTAACTTTCTTAGGTAATTATAAATCAATGCGAGCAATAACATTGTATAAAAATGCAGTGTCAGGGTCATTACTATCAGATATGTTCTATCTACGTAATGGTACAGGCTTAAGAAATATGACATTTACCGGATTAACTGGTACATTAACCGCTACTAATAGTTTAGGAACTAAACGTGTAACTGCTGGTGCTTACAGCTCGTTAGATCCAGGATACGGACCTAATGACAAAGACGTTTGGATTACTCCACGAAGCCCTTACACTCAGAATATAACAATGTTCGGTACTGCATGTATTGGTATGAAGATTGACGGCGCCTTACATAGTGCAGGTAACAGATCAATTGTTGCTAACGATTACACTACTATTCTTAGTGATGGTATTGGAGTATGGTGCACTGGATCTCAGTCATTAACAGAATTAGTGTCTGTGTTTGCATATTATTCATATGCTGGATACTTAGCTGAACTTGGCGGTAAGATCCGTGCTACAAACGGCAATAACTCATATGGTACATATGGTTCATTAGCCGAGGGAGTTGACACATTTGAAACTCCAGTAACTGCGGTTGTTAACAACAGATACTATCAATCATTAGTTGGCAATGTGCTGACAAATTCTACAGATACTATCTATCGTATGGAGTTTACTAATGCAGGTACAGCATACAATTCTGCAACATTTAGTATTGGCGGAACAGGTTACGGTGCAACTGTTGTAGCAAACGAGTTTAGAGATAATGCAGTATTTGAATCTCGACTAATGACTAATGGCGCAAATTATGTGAACCAAACTAACGTTGCTCAAGGTGGTAGCGCAACTAGTATTACTCTTGCTGCAACCGATGCTGGCATTACTGGTGCATATATCGGAATGCGAATTATTGTTGCTGGCGGTTCGGGCGCAGGCCAAACAGGTTACTTTACTACCTATAATAACGGTACTAAAGCTGGTATTATTGCTAAAGAAAGTTTTGAAACACTATCGATTACGGCAGCAGGCTCGAGCTTATTAACAGTTGCAAGCACTTTGACGTTATACGCTAATATGCCAATAATACTTACCGGTGCATTATTAACTGGCATGTCTACTATTGCCCTTAACACTATATATTATGTTGTTGGTGCAAGCATAACAGCTACTCAGTTTAGTGTATCAACTGGATCAGGCGGCTCTGCTATTGCAGTAGGAACATCTTCTAGCAGTAGCGGGTTAACTATGCATGCCGTTGGCTGGGATCATGTTATTACAGGAACCGCAATTTCTAGCTCACTAGATTTAACAACGTCATATATTATTGAACCAAGACTAACATTTGCAAGCCCTACATATGCAGCTACTGCTAGAACAATCACCAGTGCAGCCTGGGCAGATTGTGTATATGGTGATACTACTGTTACTTATAATGGAGTTTCTAACGCTGGAGTTGCAGCAACTGGTGGAACTGGCACTGGAGCAACATTTACAATTGTAAGAACTGGAACAAATTATGTTGTAACTACTAATGTAGCAGTAGCAGGCTGCGGCGGAACACTTTACACAATTGGGGATGTCTTAACAGTTCCCGGAACAAGTGCAGGCGGCGCCACAACCACTAACAACATAACAATTACAGTAACTCTTGTAAACACTTCAACAGGCGCAATCCTTAACTTTACCTACACCGGTACAGGTATTGGCGGCGCATACGTAGCAGTTGCCGGAAGTGGGACAACTACACAATATAGTACAAATGGTACAACATGGGCAGCTGGTGGAGCATTGAGTGCTAGCGCAACGTGGACGGCAGTTGCATCAGGCGGCGGACGTTGGGTTGCAGTTGCTCAAGGTAATAATATAAATGCATACACAACTGATCCTACCGCGGCATGGACTGCTGGTGGCAGTGGCACAGCACTGGGTAACTTTACATGGTCGGCTATTACGTATGGTAATGGAGTATTCATGGCAGTTGCTAGCGGTAGCACAGCAGCAGCGTTTTCAACAACTGGCGTAAGCTGGACTGCTACAGGAGCATTACCAGCAAGTACAACATGGACCGGAGTTACTTATGGTAACGGTGTTTATGTTGCGGTTGCAAGTGGTGGCACACAAGCTGCATCTAGTGCAGACGGATTAACATGGACTACTCGTGCATTGCCAACAAGTGCTACTTGGTCTAGTGTTACATTTGGTAAGGGTGTGTTTGTAGCAGTAGCAAGCGGAAGTAGAACTGCTGCTTACTCAAAAGACGGTATTACTTGGGTGCAATCAGCAGCAGGAATGCCAGTAAGTCAAGCATGGACTAAGGTTCGTTATGGGCAAGGACTATTCTTTGCAACAGCAACGGGATCAACAACCACCGCAGCAACTTCAGATAACGGTGCAAACTGGACTACTAGAACCCTAGCTGGCTCGGCAGCAGCGTGGCCTGCAATTGCGTTTGGAAATCCAAGTTCAGTTCCACTATGGGTTGCATTAACTACATCAACAACTGCTGCTAATAGCATTATTGCAGGATGTACAGCACAAGGTAGAGCAAAAGTATCAACTGGTGCTATCAGTGAAATTCGAATAGTTGAGCCAGGAAGCGGTTACGCATCAGCACCGGCTATTACGTTAACTGATCCAAACCAAACATCAGCTGCAACCTGGACAACAAGAATTGGTGTTGGGGCTATAGCAAATCCAACATTTACTAATAGAGGATTGCAATATGTTACGGCTACTGCTACTATAACCGGTAACGGATACGCAGATATGTATCAAACTGGATACTACGTTAATGTGTCTGGGTTAAGAAGCAGTCCAACACCGGGTTCAAACTTAGTAATTACCGGAGATAGTACATATTACAAACTGGTTGCTGTGTCCAATTATTTAGGAACAGGCGGCGGACAAAGTCCATATACTGCACGTTTCCAAGTAAGCCCTCAGTTTACAGCAGTATCTGCTCCTGCACATAATGCAGCAGCAACTATGCGAATTAAGTATAGTCAAGTTCGATTAACAGGACATGACTTCTTAAGTATTGGTACTGGAGGAACTACTACTACTAACTATCCGGGAATTCCAACACAACCTGCAGATTCTACTAAACAAACTGTGGGATTAGGCGGTGGTCGAGTATTCTATACAAGTACAGACCAAGACGGTAACTTTACAGTGGGAACATTGTTCTCAGTACAACAGGCAACTGGTGTAGCAAGCATTAATGCTGATGCGTTTAACTTAGCTGGATTAAACTCGTTAACATTGGGATCTGTAGCATTAGGCGGAACTGGAGCAACTATTACTAGTTTCTCAACAGATCAGTACTTTAGTGCTAACAGTGACAATATTGTACCTACCCAAAAGGCAATTAAAGCGTATATTAGTAGCCAAATTGGTGGCGGATCAAGCGCATTGAATGTAAATACACTAACGGCAGGCGTTATCTATATTGCCGGTAATAGTATTAGTACTACTACTGGTGTTCAAATTAACGTAACAGCAACAATGAATTTCACTGGCGGTATTAATGGTTTACCGTTAGCAATGGATTTCTTACTACTAGGATAACGGAGAATTATTATGGCAACAGGAAGATTAGGAACAGCAAACTTAGCAGCAGCTACGAATACGACGGTGTATACAGTTCCGTCGACTACGTTCACAGTAGCAACTTTATCAGTTTGTAATAGAAGTAACTCTGCTATAACATGCAGGGTAGCAGTGTCATCTACAGCAACACCAGCAGTAGATGAATGGATTGAATTTGATACAGAACTGCTGCCAAAAGCTGTACTTGAACGTACTGGTCTAGTAATGGACGCGGGCAAGTATCTTGTAGTTTGGACAAGTACTGCAAATGTGAGTGCAGTTGCTTTTGGCATTGAAACGCCAACGGCATAAATACAACTGATAAAGGAACTTTCACAATGGGAAGATATATAACAACAATTGGAACTGCGGGCTCAGTTACAAGGACCAATGCAGGTGTATCGTATAATGCTGTAGTAAACGATCGCATTATATGCACAGCCGGCGGCCAAACTATTACACTGCCAATAAACTCATCATGTATTGATGGTGATACAGTTCAGATTATTGATGCATTTGGTAACTCGTCCGGTAGCAATATTACTGTAGCTCGTAACGGAGCAAACATTCAAAACTTAGCACAAGATTTAACAATTAACGTTAACAATGCTTGTGTTACGTTATGTTTTAGCGTTGCGTTAGGCTGGTTAATTTTAAAATAACGGAAAAAGATAATGTCATCATTACGAACTCTATTACCGATAGTCGCACCAACATCTAACATGAAGCAGATACAGGTAGCTATCTACCATAACAGTATCTCTTCCGTAACAAACGGTGGTTGCTGCTGCTGCTGGGTAGTACCGACTGGCGCTTCATGGGCAATATTTGAACTATGGGGTGCGGGTGGCGACGGTGGTGGCGCATGTTGCTGTTCAGGTCTAGGTTGCTGTGGTCCAGGTACCGGACACTATGCAAGACAAGCCATGCAAGTTACTGCCGGACAATATTTCTGTACATGCGCCGGAGGCTCGGGATGCTGTGCGCAAAGTCATTGCGGCACTTGCGGATTTCCTAGCTGGGTATACTGTGGTACAAACGGGTCATCGGTAGTATGTGCCGGTGGCGGCTATATGGGATGTACTGGTTGCTGGCACGGATTCTGGGGATGTACTGGTATTTGTAACGGTGCTCAAAACTTTGGTTGTAACTTATGTGCTGGTGCATCAGGCAGATCGCCTGATATTGGAATAGCATCAATCGGTGGCGTTGCAAAAGATTCAAATAATTGCTTTAGCAATATAGAAAAACGTGCGTTAGCAAACCTTTAGCTCCTCGACTTGAGGCGAGTGGCTGCAAGCCGGAGTGGTGAAAAAAATAGTTTTTGTTGCTAAAAAAGGCATTCTTGTAAAATAACGGGGAATCATATTGTTTTTATCTTTTTTCAACATTAGTTCTACTTTTTGTAAATTTTTCTTGCTCCATTTAAAAAAATTTATAAATTTGTAAATAAATGTTTTAATACAAAACACTATGCAGTTTTTAAACTCAAATTTTAGCTTCAACAAGCCTGTTTCTCCAATTTGCGAGGGGGGGGGGAAACCTCCTAAAAAACAATCAATTACACACTTTAAAAAGTGTGTTATTCAACCAATTTCCTTTATCATTTACAAATTTTCATAAAGCTTTTTTTCCCAACTTTGTAAAAGGAGTTTTATCAACTTTTTTGTTTTTATTTACTATAAATGTTACGGCACAATTAAATTTACATGTTGCGGGTAATAATGGTGCAGGTTTATATATTGGGCAGGATTTTACTGTACAAGCTTTAAACCATGTTGGTGTTGGAGCTGCAGGAACAATACGATTCGAAAATGGTGGCTCGCCCGATTTTAGATTAAAAGGCAATTTTACCAATGAGGGTACTTACACCCAAGGTTCCGAAAAAATCCGTTTTAATGGCTCCGCTTTGCAAAACGCCGATTTTGGTGGCGCAGGAAATACCAATGTTTTTTCCATACATACGGATAACAATCAAAATGTAAAAGTTACCCGCGATGTAAACATAACCAGTGATGTATTGTACGATGTAGGACATGTTTTAAGTACCAGTAGCGCTTACATTACTTTAAAGGAAAGCGCAACGGCAACAAATGCTAAAGCAGCAGCGCACAATGTTGGACCTATTGCTAAAAAATTAGATGCCGTGTTTTTTTCAACATTTGTTTTCCCCACAGGCGATTCTCTTTCGTACAATCCACTTAGCTTAGAGCCCGAAGGTGGAGTGGATGCAAAAAGTCCAACTACTACCACTTTTTTGGTGGAGTATCATTTTATACCACCATCTAATCCAAATGCTTTAGCCGATGGATTGGTACAAATAAGTGAAGAAGAATATTGGGATGTTACCCGTTTAGAGGGAAATAAAAATGCCGCTTTAGGTTTAATATGGGATGAAGATAGCGAAATAATTATTCCCGATAGTTTAGTAGTAGCCTTTTGGGATGAAACAAATTGGAGGGCTGCAGGAAAAAATAATTTAACCGGAAACGATAATAATGGTAGTATAAAATCCAATATGATAGATAACTTTTGGGGTACTAGCAACAAGGTAACCTTTGGTACTAAAAGTGTAATTGCGGTTTTACCTATTGTAATTTTAAATTTTGATGCTAAAAAAGTAAACGAAAACTCGGTTGATATCAATTGGTTGGTAGGTAATCCTAAGGATATCGAATCTTATATTGTAGAAAAATCTACCGATTTATCAACGTGGACAATCGTACATACGGGGACTAACAACAACCAAAATTACAATTCCACTAAAGATAACGCTCCCTATCCTGGTGTATCCTATTACCGTTTAAAAATGGTGGATATAGATGGTGAGGTAACTTACTCGGCAAGTAAAGTAGTAAATTTCGAAGGCTTAGAAATCATCAATGTATTTCCCAACCCCTCTAACGGTAATTTTAGTGTTACCATACAATCCTCTGTAGATATAGAAATTAATTTAATTATGTACGATGCCTTGGGTAAATTGGTAAAAAACGAAGTTTACGGCATAAAATCGGGCATTAACAACATCAACGAATATTTGCCTTATGCCCGCGGACGATATTTTATTTCCGTTACCACCAATCAAGGAAATTACTACGATTACAATTACATTTTAATTCAATAAAAACCATTAACCATTAATAATTAACCATTATGAAAAAACAATTATTCACTTTTTTAGCACTATTCATCTCCGGGATAATCAGCGCCCAAGTGGGGATAGGAACTACAACACCAACCCAAGCGTTGGATGTAGAAACCAACGAAGCTGGAGGTACTGCAATTGATATCAACAACACGGGTACTGGCGACCCTAAAATCAATTTGCAACTCAACGGAATAACCAATTTTTCTATTGGGGTAGATAACGACGATGCCGATAAATTAAAAATTGGTACAACTGCTCCCGAAACCAACACCAGAGTTACCATTGATAACACAGGTAATGTAGGGGTAGGAACGGCTACACCAAATCAATCTGCTGTTTTAGACGTACATAGCACTACCAAAGGTTTTTTACCTCCAAGGTTAACAACTACACAACGCAATGCAATTACAAATCCAGCAACTGGTTTAGTAGTGTTTAACACAACTACAGGTTTTATGGAGGTAAATGTAGGGACAACAATAGCTCCTTCGTGGCAGGTAATTAGCCCGGGTGCAACCGGTGCTACGGGACCGGCTGGTGCTACGGGTGCAACTGGACCTACCGGAGCTACTGGACCTGCTGGTGCTACAGGTGCTACGGGCGCCACTGGTGCTACGGGCTCTGCTGGCGCAGCAGGTTCAGATGCAATAGTAACAAGATCAAGTACAACATCTAACACCATTGGAACAGGGTCTAAAACTTTTACTTATACAAGTGCAACCAATTTAGGATGGGTAGTAGGTTCGCGATTAAGGTCATCTAACTCGGTTAGTAATTGGATAGAAGGAGTAGTTACATCTGTTTCTGCAACTTCGGTAACAATAGAAGCCGATCTTACAAATGGCTCAGGTACACTGGCTTCTTGGAATATTGCTTTAACTGGTCAGCAAGGTACCACAGGATTAACCGGTGCTACGGGACCGGCTGGTGCTACGGGTGCAACTGGACCTACCGGAGCTACTGGACCTGCTGGTGCTACAG
>ENA-OSIY01000433-OSIY01000433.1-marine-metagenome-genome-assembly--contig:-NODE-433-length-23276-cov-15.165395_pt1 | contig 23276 bp, 29 predicted proteins | sample MGYA00237884_ERZ534233 | MGnify/ENA primary metagenome ERZ534233 (study PRJEB26412, sample SAMN06343840) | marine metagenome | isolation source: estuarine water | place: USA: Columbia River Estuary... | reverse complement strand
TATGATAAATATAGTGCAATACCATCCTTCGAAGATTTAGAATTAGCTAGTACTAGAGAAGGGCAAACTCAGAAAACTCTGGCAGCATTAAAGTTATTAGACACTTCCGATGTATCAGCAGAAGTGGCTTTAGATGCTTTAATTGACCAGTATACACAGAACGAAACAATCCGATTATTAGATAGGTTTATTGATAAACTTCCAATCTATGATACGGCAGAAGTAAAAGACAGTCTAGCCAATATAGTATTGACGCTAGACGAGAAGACATTGACAACAGAAGGCGTTTATAGTATGGATAATATCATGCTATTTAAACACCCAGATGACCTAGCTAAAGATAGAGTACATTTAGGATTAAACAATACCTTTGACTCCGTAGTGGGTGGTTGTGCAAGACAAGAATTAGTATTAATTGGTGGTAAACGTGGGTCTGGTAAATCTATTACTTGTAGTAATATTATGATTAATCAGTACGAGGCTGGCTTTTCATCTGTTTATTTCAGTATTGAAATGACAGGATATGAAACTCTAGAACGTAATATGAGTATTCTAGCTGGAGTTGACCATCAAAGACTAAAACAAAATAAATTAACAAATGAAGAATTATTAAAAGTAGTAAAAGCTAGGGCAGATATGTTTGTTGATGCAGGCGACTTAGTAGATAACTATAAAAAACATCAAGATAGATATAAATTTGAGGAAGATTTAGTAAAAACTAAAGAACTAAAAGCAGATAATCAAATGATTATTATTGATGACCGTGCATTGACCCTAAGCTCGATAGACTTACATCTTGGAAAACTTAAAGCTAAGTTTGGCGAAAAATTAACTGTATGTGTTATTGACTATTTAAATCAAATTGTAGTAGAGGGTTCTGGTCAATTTGATTGGCAACCACAAATTATAGTAAGTAAGAAACTTAAAGAACTTGCTCGTAAGTATGAAATCTTAATGGTTTCTCCATATCAGATTGATGCTAGTGGCGAAGCACGTTTTGCTAAAGGTATTTTAGATGCTGCGGATATTGCATTGGTTATGACAGCACATGATAAAGAGGCAAATGCCCTAAGTTTTGAAACTACTAAAATTCGTGGCGCTAAAGAAATGAATTTTACAAGTGCTATGGATTGGGATACTTTAAGAATATCTCCAGTCAATGTAGATAAGCCAGCAGAAGAAAAAGAAACTATTAAAAAAGCAGGTAGAAAAGAAAAACATAAACAACCAGATGCTGATGGAGATGTACCATGGACAACGTAGTTGAAGATTTATTAAAACAGAAAAACGTTGTTTATAGAATATCGGGACAAGACTACCTAGTAGGTTGTTTAAACCCAGAACATGAAGATAGTAATCCGTCTATGCGTATTGATAAAATAGATGGTAAGTTTCATTGTTTAGCGTGTGGCTTTAAAGGTAATATTTTTAAATATTTTGGAATATTAACTAACCATACCTCTATAAGAGTTTCAAAGTTAAAAGAAAAGTTAAAAGAGTTAAGAGATATGGGTAAAGAATTAGATTACCCAGAAGGATATAGACCTCTCACTAAAGAATTCCGTGGTATTAGTGTTGAGACATTAAAACATTTTGAAGCCTTTACTTGTAATTCAGGCGAATTGGAGGACAGAGTTGTATTCCCTATTAGAGAAATTACCGGTAAGATTGCAGTCTTTATTGGTCGACATGCTTTATCCGCTGGCAATCCTAGGTACATTATTTATCCTAGGGGTGGAGTACTGCCTCTTTACCCTGCAATAGTTAAACATAAAAGTATTATATTAGTTGAGGGTATCTTTGATATGCTTAATTTATATGATAAAGGTCTAACTAATGTAGTAGCTACTCTTGGTACTAATACACTTATGAGTAATGCTAAAGCCAAGTTATATCCGTATAAAATGCAAGGGACAGAAAAAGTATATATCCTTTTTGATGGCGATGATGCTGGTAGAGAGGCTGCAGAAAAAATAAAACCTATAATTGAAGAACTAGAGTTCACAGTAGAAATCCTAAAAGTAGAAGATGGGTTAGACCCAGGCGACTTCTCACAAGAGGATGTAAATATGATAAAGGAATATGTTAATGCCTAAGATAGCAATTATTGATAAAGCCCCAAGTAAAAATAAGTATCAGAACTATTTTGATTTTGAGTTTGACTTATATCACATGAGTTCAGTAGCTATACCTAAATTATTAAAGAAAGATATTGACTTAGTAGTAGATTTAACCCCATACGATTTTGTAATCTTAGTAGGTTCTGAAGCAGCAAAACATTTTGCTAAAATTAGTTCAGTAACTAACTTTGCTGGAATATTAGTAGAAGATAAATTCTTAGCTATTAGTAATCCAGCTATGCTTATATTTAAACCAGAAGGTAAACCAGAGTTTGAAGCTACTGTTAAACGCATTACATCATACATTAATGGTTCAGTAACTAATGCTGCTATTACTGGTGATTTTAAAGGTATTCAAGATGAAGCAGAAGCTATGGAGTTTCTACTAGAAGTATTAAATAGTAATGTAGAAAGTGTAGCCTTTGATACTGAAACAACAGCACTATACCCTAGAGATGGTCATGTATTAGGTATTTCTATTTCTTATAAAGAAAATCATGGTAGATACCTTGACTCAGATATTTTAACAGAAGAACACATCAATGTAATACAACAAATATTAGATAAGTATAATATAGTTATGCATAATCTAAAGTTTGACTATAAAATGCTTAACTATCATTTTGGATTAACTTTCCACGATGATAAATTAGATGATACCATGGTAGAACACTATGTTTTAGATGAAACTGAAGGCTCTCACGGACTAAAAGGTTTGGCATTAAAGCATACAACTTATGGTGACTATGACTCCGAATTAGATACTTTTAAGAAACAATATTGTAAAGATAAAGGTATATTAGAAGCTGACTTTACTTATGACTTAATACCTTTTGATGTTATTTCTAAATATGCGGCTATTGATACCGCAGTAACACTAGAATTACATAATAAATTTAGACCTATTATTAAAAACCATGCTAAACTTGGTTGGGTATATGATAATATACTTATGCCAGGGATTATCTTTCTTACACATATGGAAGAAGAAGGTATTCCAATGGATAAGGATAGGCTAATAGCCGCTGAAGGCTACTTAGATAAATGGATTAGTGAAGCTAAAGAAGAAGTGTATAACTTTGAAGAAGTAAAACGCTTTGAAACTATAACTAAAAAGATATTTAATCCTAATAGTGTTCCGCAACTTCGTAGTCTATTGTTTGATTACTGTAATTTGAGTTCTACTGGTAAACTAACTAAAACTGGTGCACTATCAACAGATGCGGAAGTATTAGAAGAATTAAGTGAAATTCACCCATTACCAGCAGCCATTTTAAAAGTACGACAACTAGGTAAAATTAAATCATCATATATTAGTAAAATACTACCAGAACTAGATAAAGATGGTCGTATTCGTACTAATTTTAATCTTACATTTACAACATCAGGAAGGTTGAGTTCAAGTGGTAAATTCAATGCACAACAAATCCCACGAGATGACCCCATTATTAAAGGCTGCATTAAAGCCCCGAAAGGTTACAAGATTGTATCACAAGATTTGGCGACAGCTGAAGTCTACTATGCTGCGGTATTGGCTAAAGATGTAGCCATGCAGAAAGTATTTAGTGGTGGTGGAGATTTACACTCTAGCGTTGCTAAAATGGTATTTAAATTAGATTGTTCTGTAGATGATGTTAAAAAACTACATGGATTAGACAGACAAGCAGCTAAAGCTGTTACCTTTGGTATTTTGTATGGTTCGGGACCCGCTAAGGTTTCTGAGTCTGTGAATAAAGAAGGTGGTAATATGTCTATTAATGATGCCAGAGAAGTTATTAAAGATTATTTCGATACTTTTAAAGGTGTTAAAAAATGGCTAGGTGATAGAAAAGATTTCATTGAGGCTAATGGATATACATACTCGTTCTTTGGTAGAAAACGCAGACTAATGAATGTATTTTCACCAGATAAAGGTATTGCGGCACACGAAGTACGTTCTGGTATTAATGCCGAAGTACAGTCATTAGCATCAGATATGAACTTACTAGGTGCTATAGATACCCAAAAAGAGTGTAATCTTAAAAAGTTAGATGCTAAAATATTTATGTTAGTACATGACTCTATTGTTGCTTTAGTTAAAGAAGAACAAGTGGAAGATTACTGTGAAATACTAAAACGTAACACACAGAAAGATAGAGGCTGTTCTATTCCTGGAACTCCTATTGGAGTAGACCAAGAAGTAGGTGATGATTATTCTTTTGGTAAATTTGATAAACGATATGAACTATCTGATGGGATGCTTCATCGTATTGAGAGTAAATAATGGAAATATCTGATATTGCTTTTCCAGTATATAAATTAGGGCAACATAAACCATTTGAAATGGATGGTATAGTATTTTATATAAATAAGTACGAGAAAGATGGAAAAGAAGTAACTACTATAATTGATGATAAAAATGTTTTAGGGGAAAGTCTAGCAAAACGTAGATTATCCCTATTAAAACAAAAAGTACCTTTATTTAAACTAAGAGTATCTATATACTTTTTATCAGATTTAATTAAACTAGCTAAAAGTAGTAAACAATGGTTTATAGATAGTAGAGGAAGACCATTTCAATATAAAAAGAATAGATTTGTAAATTTAACCTTCAAAAAAATAAAAGAAGTATATCCAATTACAACTGGCGGTTCAATAATTGTAGTAGATAGTATAGAGCAACGTTTTAAAACTATGTATAAAGTAACCCCAGACTATAAGTATGCTGGATTACTAGAATTAAATAGTAAATCATACCTTCTTTATGGAATATACCTAGAAAAACCAAACGATACTAAAAGGAAAATATGAAAGCCACAGTATCTAATAGAATATACTTAAGAGTAACACCAGAACTACGCGCAAAAATAATAGATACACTAAGCTATAAAATAGAAAAAGATTTTGCAAGTAAATTTACATCTAATATAGAACTTATTAGAAACTATAAAAATGTTAGTGATGGTATAATGTCCATACCACAGGGAAGATTTGATTTAGTACCTGATACTTATGAGATGGTAGATAATAGAATTTTAGTGCCTGTAGAATTTCCTGCGCCAAAGCACGTATTATTTCCAGAACAACAAGAAATTTACGACCAAGTAGATGATAGTTGCATGATTAATGCATTAGTCGGTTGGGGTAAGACATTTACAGCATTACATCTTGCAAAAAAGTTGGGACAAAAAACTTTAGTAATAACACATACAACCGCACTTCGTGACCAATGGGCAGAAGAAATAAGAGAGTTATATGGGATAGAACCTGGTATCATTGGTGGTGGTAGAATGGATACCGATAGTATTATAGTAGTAGGAAATGTTCAAACAATTACTAAAAATGTACTAGAATTAAGTAAAATGTTTGGTACAATAATACTAGATGAATGTCACCATGTAAGTGCAACTACATTTAGCAATATTATAGATAATATGCATGCTAGATATAGAATTGGTTTAAGTGGTACACTAGTTCGTAAAGATAAAAAACACGTTTTATTTAATGATTATTTTGGTTTTACAATATATAAACCAGCTAAAAATAATACTATGGAACCGACTATTCATATAATTAAAACAGGGATACCATTAAAACTTAATGTTCCTTGGGTTCAAAAAATTAATGCGTTATTATATGATGAAGACTATCAATTACTTATAGCCGGAATTGCTGCACAAAAAATACAGGCAGGATATAAAGTATTAATAGTAGCAGATAGAGTAGAATTCCTAGAAAATGTAAATAAATTATTAAATAGTTATCATTCATTAGTAGTAACTGGCTCATCAACTTTAGACGAAAGAGAGTTTGCCAAATCAGCTATTAATAGTGGAGATGCAGATTGTATTTGTGGTAGTAGGCAGATATTTGCTGAGGGTATATCAGTAAATGCGCTTAGTTGCCTAATATTACCGGTACCTATGAACAATGATAGTTTACTAGAACAACTAGTTGGTAGGGTTATGCGTATATATGAAGGTAAAAAAGACCCAATAGTAGTAGATATGCAGTTCTCTGGATATTCTGATAAAAAACAAAATAATGCAAGGTTAGCCCTTTATATAAACAAAGGTTGGGATATAAAATATTCTTAGAGCATCGAAAAAAATAGTTCGAGTAGAGGTTGCAAAATTTAGTCTTGACTCTATTACCATTTTAGCGTATAATAGTATCTTAAAATGAAAAAATAAAGCAAGGGACTAAATGTTATTTTTCAATCTAGCCCAGCTCCAATTAGCAGCAAACGGTAACAGCACTACCCTAGTTAAAGAGTTAAAACAGTATTACTTATATAGAAATAAAAAATTAAATGGTTATTATTTACCAAAGTATTCTCTAGTAGGTGGTACAAGCTTTTTAATAAACCCCAAAGAGTTATTTAATGATAGTGCTTTAGATGTTTATAAAGCCCAGTATATAATTCTAGCAGGAAAAAGAGATTTAAATCTCTATAAAGAGTATAAAGTAGCTACATTAGATTTATCGTTCTTCCCCGATTTACAGGTTGAGAAAATAAAAAATAACCCACTACTAAATATAACACAACAACAAATTAAATTCAAATATGAATAAAGGAATTAATAAATGGCATTAGCTTTCGGTTCTACAAATGGTAAGGCAGTTCGTAACGCAGTAGACTCTTTTGTATATAAAGATGGTGAAAATACAGTTCGCTTAATTGGCGGTGTTTTACCACGTTATGTTTACTGGGTAAAAGGTACTAATAACAAAGATATTCCAGTTGAATGTTTATCATTTGACCGTGAAAAAGAAAAATTCACAAATACAGAAACAGACCATGTTCCACAATACTTCCCAGAAGTAAAATGTTCTTGGGCTTATTCAATTAATTGTATCGACCCTACAGATGGTAAGGTTAAAGTTCTTAATCTTAAGAAAAAATTATTTGAACAAATCCTTAGTGCTGCTGAAGACTTGGGTGACCCTACTGACTTAGATAAAGGTTGGGACATTGTATTCAAACGTGCTAAAACAGGTCCGTTGCCTTTCAATGTTGAGTATACCTTAAGTGTTCTTCGTTGTAAAGCACGTAAACTTACTGATGAAGAACGCGAAGCAGTTAAAGCATCTAAAGATATTGATGAATTATACCCACGTTCTACTCCAGCAGAAGTTAAAGCATTATTAGAGCGCATTACTACTGGTGATGAAGCTACTGAAGAAGATGCAAGTGCGGCTAAAGTTTCTGAGAAAGAAGCAGTTAAAGATTTATAAGTAGTTCAAAAATAAAAGCCCTCTGAAATACGAGGGCTTTTTTATCTTCATAAGGAGAAAGTATTGAAAGTAATGTTTAGTGCTGATTGGCACATAAAACTAAATACAAAAAGCGTTCCTAATGAGTGGGCTATTAATAGATATAACAGTTTATTTGAACAGTTACATACGTTAGAAAAAGAAGTAGATATACATATTATTGGTGGCGATATTTTTGATAAACTACCAAATATGCAAGAACTCGAATTATATTTTAAATTTATTAGTGGTTGTACTGTAGATACATATATTTATGCTGGTAATCATGAGGCTTTAAAGAAAAATACTACATTCTTAAGCCATTTAAAAGATGTAACATCTAATATTAATAAAAGAGTAAAAATCGTTGATGAGTTCTTCTCTCTGGAAAATATTGATTTTATACCCTATAATAGATTAAAAGAGTATAATCCTGCACATATAGATTTACATGGCAATATATTATGTACTCATGTTCGTGGAGAAATTCCACCCCATGTAAAACCCGAAGTTCCACTAGAAATATTTGAAAGATGGGATGTAGTACTAGCTGGAGATTTGCATAGTTATGCTAATTCTCAGCTTAATATCTTATACCCAGGTTCGCCAATCACGACATCTTTCCACCGAAATTTGGTCGAAACAGGCGTAATTATACTAGACTCTACTAGTTTGGAGCATACGTGGAAAGTACTAGAATTACCACAATTAATTAGAAAGACTATTGATAATCAAGAAGATATGATTGCTACTGATTATCATCATACTATATATGAATTAACTGGTGATATTACTGAATTAGGTAGTATAAAAGATTCTGTATTACTAGATAAAAAGATAGTTAAAAAAGATACTGATACGGCACTAATACTTGACCCTACTATGACCATAGAGGACGAAATTACTGAGTATTTAAAGTATATAGTTCAAGTACCAGACGAAACTATAGAACTTGCACTAAAAGAGTATCATGACAATATTAAAGGGCAGTTATGATAATATTAAAAACCCTAGAATGGAGTAATTGTTTCTCCTATGGTAAAAATAATAAATTAGTATTAGACAAAGACCCAATAGTTCAATTAGTTGGTAAAAATGGTCACGGAAAGTCCTCAGTTGGACTTATCTTAGAAGAAGTATGTTATAACAAGAACTCTAAAGGTATAAAACGTTCGGATATTTTAAATAGGCACATAGATAGTACCAAATATAATATTAAATTAGAATTTGATAAAGATGGTGATATTTATGTTATTGATACTACCCGTGGGTCGGCTCAAAGTATTAAACTAACTAAGAATGATTTAGATATTAGTTCTCATACAGCTACTAGTACTCTTAAAGCTATAGAAGAAGTAATAGGTTTAGATGCTGCTAGTTTTGCGCAACTTATTTATCAAAGTTCTGCTTCAAGCTTAGAGTTTCTTACTGCCACAGATACTAATAGAAAGAAGTTTTTAATCAATTTATTAAACTTAGAAAGCTATACTAAAGCACATGATATTTTCAAGGGTCTAGTTAAAGAACTGTCAAGTTCAGTTACAGCACTAGATGCCAAGGTAGAAACTGTAAAAAGCTGGGTAGATAGTAATAGTAAGGTGTCATTGGTTAAAAAAGATGTGGTTGCAATCGAACCAATAGATTTAACTATTGAAAATACAAAGATTGCTGAATTACAAGAAACTATAAGCACTATTGAAAGTACTAATAAGAAAATAAGTCAAAATAATGAATATATAAAACTACAAGGTAAAATACCACTAGAAGAGTTGGAAGCGGTTTTACCAAAGGTCAAAGATGTCTCCAAAGAAAATATAGAGTATATAGAAGTTCAGCGTTCAGTTAGAGATGCTAAAAGTTTTATTACTAAAATGGGTAAAGTTTCAGATACTTGCCCAACCTGTTCTCAAGCCGTAGATAATTCAAAATCTAAGCAACTTATAAAAGAACAAGAAGAAATAATTAAAACTGCTGGTGAACGTGCAGAAGAACTATATGCTTTAATTGACCAAGTAGAAAAAGATAGATTATGGGTTGAACGAGTAACTAAGTATAAAACAGACTATGAAAACTATAATAGTCTAATAGACCCTAAGTTGCCGAAACTGCCCCAAGATAAAGATACCCTAGAAGACGAAGTAACGGCAATAGAAAAAAGTATAAAAGAAACAAGACAAAGACTAAAAACTTTAGAAGACCAAAATAATTTAGCAATAGCACACAACGCTAAAATTGATGTTATTTCGGGGCAGCTTGCGGAATATGCAGAAACCTTAAAACAGCATACTATTCAATTAGAGATTTTAAATGCCCGATTAGGTGTACTTCAAATACTACAAAAAACCTTTAGTACAAATGGTTTAGTAGCGTATAAGATTGAATGTATGGTTAAAGATTTACAAAATCTTACAAATCAATATTTGGGTGAGTTAAGTGATGGTAGGTTTCAGATTAGTTTTGTAGTATCAACTTCAGATAAATTAAATGTGGTAATTATAGATAATGGAACAGAAATTGATATATTGGCTCTATCTAGTGGTGAAAGAGCTAGAGTTAATACTGCTACACTACTTGCAATCAGGAAGTTGATGCAAACACTTTCATCAGTACGAATTAATATTCTAATACTAGATGAAACTATTGATAACTTAGATATTGATGGTAAAGAGAAATTAGTAGAAGTTCTATTAAGAGAAGAACACCTTAACACTATATTAGTATCTCATGGGTACAGTCACCCACTGATTGAGAAAATATCTGTTATCAAAGAAAATAATATATCGAGGATAGAATGATACTAGAATATTTACTATGTTATAAAGAAGCCTTTATACTTGGCATGACTTTTGGAAGTGTTATCACACTCTACTTTGTTGGGGAGGGTTATGGCAGTAGATAGCCGTGCTAAGGGCGCAAGAGCTGAGTCAGATATGGCAAAGTTCTTAAATACAAAAACTGGATTAAACTTTAAACGAGTTCCAATGTCTGGTGGATTACATGAATCTCATCAGTTAAAAGGTGATTTATACTTAGTAAATAGTCTTAATATATATTGTATAGAAGTAAAACACTATAAAGATGACCATATTAGTTCTAAAGTACTAACAGATAAAACCCCACAGATATTAGAATGGTGGCAGCAGACAATTAGAGAGGCAGCACAAATTAGTAGAAAACCATTACTAATTTATAAGTTTGACCGTTCTAAGATATTTGTTGCTTTTAAAGATATGCCAACCCAAGATGGGGCCTACCGTTATATGTTTATAAGTATAGATGGGCATGAATTTTATACAGCAAAATTAGAAGATTGGCTAGACCATGAGAAACCGAGGTTCAATTGAGTAAAAGTTTTACAGAAATGAATGAGTTAAATGATAGTTGCGTTTTAGTAGTAGACGCACTAAATTTAGCTTTTAGATTTAAACACGCTAAGTCTACTGATTTTGTTGATAGCTATATTAGTCTAGTTGAAAGTCTTAAAAAGTCATATAAAGCTAATAGAGTTATTATGACTTGTGACCAAGGCTCAAGTAGCTTTCGTAAAGGTATTTACCCAGACTATAAAGCTAATCGTACAGAAAAACAAGCACTACAAACAGACCAAGAGCGTGAAGACTTCATAGCTTTCTTTGAAGAATTTAATCGTACTATGGATGCTATTAGTGAGTTATATCCATTACTACGCTTTGATAAAGTAGAGGCAGATGATATCGCAGCATATATTGTTAGTGCACTACCTAAAACCGCTACTGTTTGGTTAGTATCATCAGATAAAGACTGGGATTTGTTAGTTAATGATAGGGTAAGTAGATTTTCATATGTAACTAGAAAAGAAACCACTATCGATAACTGGGAAGAGCACTATGACTGCACACCAGAACAATACATTAGTATTAAATGTCTAACTGGTGACTCTGGAGATAATATTAAAGGTGTAGAAGGTATTGGACCTAAACGTGCAGCAGATTTAGTTAAACAGTATGGTACAGTATTTGATATAATTGCTGAACTACCTATTGCAAGTAAATATAAATATATAACTAATTTAAACGCAGCTAAAGATACTTTGGTATTAAATTGCCAGTTAATGGATTTAGTTACATATTGCGAAGATGCCATTGGTAAAGATAATATAAAAATAATTGATAAAGTAATAGAGGATTTATATGTTGAATGATTTTGCTTTTACAACTAATACACTACAAGTAAAATTAACAACACCAGAATCTATGCCAATTAGAGCACACCCCACCGATGCTGGTGCAGATTTACGTGCTACTACTTCATACTCTATCTATCCTAATGAACAAAAAACTGTGGGTACTGGTGTAGCAGTAAAAATTCCAGAAGGCTACGTTGGTTTAGTTTTCAGTAGGAGTTCTATGGGTAAAGTAGCGGTAACTCTGGCAAATTCCGTAGGCGTTATAGACGCAGATTATCGTGGCGAAATAAAAGTTATGATAAAAAATTATGGCGAAGAAATATATCGTATAGAGGTTGGTGATAGAATTGCCCAATTAGTTATTAGCCCAGTCGTTACACCTAACTTCATAGAGTTTAGTGGGGAAGATGAGGCTTGGAGTAAAACTTCTAGAGGTTTAGGTGGATTTGGAAGTAGTGGCAAATGATTCTTATAAATAATGAAACTATAAAAGACTCAAACTATGCAGAGATTATAGACCTTATACAAGAAAAACATTTAATTGCATTATTTCAAGGTAGATCAGAAGCAGGTCCCCGTGCTTTAGGTAATAGAACTTTAATGTTTGACCCTACTATACCTAATGGTAAAGACCTTGTAAATTTAATTAAACGTAGAGAGTGGTTTAGACCCTTTGCAGCTAGTTGTATGTTAGAGTATGTACATGACTGGTTTGATATGGCTGGACTTAAAGAATCACCTTTTATGATGTATGCAGTTGATGCTCTTCCAGGAGTACAAGAAAAGGTACCTTCTGTAATTCATATAGATAATACCTGTAGAGTTCAAACTGTAACTAAAGAACAGAATTTACATTGGTATAATTTGATTGAAGAATTTTATAACCGTACTAGTGTTCCTATGCTATTTAATACATCATTTAATTTAGCTGGAGATCCTTTGGTAGAAACTATTGATGATGCTATAAACACATTACGCAAATCAGATATAGAGTATTTATATCTTCCTGATATTGGTAAATTAGTAAAGGTACCAAATAAATGTATATCTTAGGTATAAATTTCTCGCATCATGGTTCTATTTGTTTACTTAAAGATGGAGAAGTAGTATTATTTTTAGAAGAAGAAAGACTTTCACATATTAAATATGGTTTTATAAAAGATGAAAGTTGTAATGTATTATCTAAAATTAAACAATATACTAATAAACTAGATTATATTGTTTTTGCCTGGCCTATAGCATCACCGCAAGAATATACTGGCATATTTCCATTAAAAGATTTTAATAGAATACTAAAAGCATTAATTAAACACCCTAAATATCCAGAATATAATTTAGATAATAATTTAAATATATTATCTAAATTACTAGAAGTATCTGATAGTGAAACTAAATTTTCAGTGGTGCAGGCTTCTCATCACGAATTACATGCTGCTCAAGCTTTTTATGCATCAGGATTTACAGATGCTATTTGTGTAGTTGTTGATGGTCAAGGTAGTAGCTATAGTATAGAAAATACTGATATATGGGAAAAAGAAAGTATATGGGAATATAGTTATAATAATAATAAGCAGTTACACTGTAACTATAATATAGAAGAAACAGGAATTGGTAATATGTATTCTCAAATAACTAGAGAATTAGGATTTAATGGTGGTTTTGAAGAGGGTAAAACTATGGGACTATCCTCATATAAACCTCACTATATGGAAGATCCTACTATGATGGTTAATGTATCTAAAGCTAATGTAGTACAAAAACAATCTCAAGAAGCAGTACTTAAAATAATTTTACATGGATTAACATTATCTAAGTCTAAAAATGTATGTATTTCTGGTGGTTATGGCTTAAATTGCGTAGCTAATTATTATTATAGAAAAAATCTACCACCAGATATTAATTTATATTGTGAACCTGTAGCTAATGATGCTGGGCAATCTATAGGTGTAGCTAAATTTATGTATCATAAATTAACAAATGATACTAAAATAAAGCCGCAGACTTCTATATGTTTAGGACCTACCCCAAGGTACTGTAATGATACACTGGCCCAACCTATTCCTTGACCCGATTAATTTATGGAATGTACCTTATATGGATTCTAAAAAAGTAATAGAATTGGCAAAGATATTAGAAACTACTAATGAACTTTGCCCAAAAGATTGTAAGATTGATGTATGGAAAGAAAGATGTACCAATTGTAAAAGAACCCTAGAACAAATAGAGAATGAGAGTTTATGACTGAAATAAAACCAGCAAGTATTAGAGCACAAGTAATTACCCGTAGAACATATAATAGACCTCTTAATGATGAGGGTACACTATTTGAAACATGGGCACAAACTGTAGACCGTGTTATTGGACACCAACAATGGCTTTGGGAGCGCGCCAAAGGTCAAGAATTAAATGACTTAGAATATGCCGAGTTATACGACTTAGAACAACTAATGTTACAACGTAAAGTATCTATGTCTGGTCGTAGCTTATGGTTGGGTGGAACCGAAGTTGCTAAAACTCGTGAAGCCTCGCAGTTCAACTGCAGTTTCACAGAAGTAGAAACAGTTTATGATTTAGTAGATATTTTATGGTTATTACTACAGGGTTGCGGTGTAGGATTTAAACCAATAGTTGGAACTTTAAATGGTTTTAGTAAACCTATTAAAAATATTGAAGTTATTCGTAGTACTCGTACCACTAAGGGTGGCGAAGAAGAGAATATGGAATACTGGAATCCTAATACTAAAATATGGCGCATTAAAGTAGGTGATAGTGCTGAAGCTTGGGCTAAATCTATAGGTAAGTTAATGGCTGGTAAATATCCTGCTGATACACTTATCCTAGACTTTAGTGAGCTTCGCCCAGCTGGTGACCGTTTAAAAGGTTATGGTTGGATTAGTAGCGGTGATGGTGCTATTGCTAAAGCATTTACTCGTATTGCTGAAATCTTAAATGGTCGTGCAGATGCATTACTATCACGTATGGATATTATGGATATAGTAAACCATATGGGTACTATCCTTAGTTCACGTCGTAGTGCTGAAATTGCCCTATTTGAGTATGGACAACCAGAGTGGCAAGAGTTTGCTATTGCTAAGAAAGATTGGTGGTTGCATGATAATGCACACCGTACTCAATCTAACAATAGTTTATTATTTAAAGAAAAACCTAGTTATGAACAGCTACGTGAAGTATTCCAAATTATGGAAGAAGGTGGGGGTAGTGAACCAGGCTTTATTAACGGTGCTGAAGCACAACGCAGAGCACCTTGGTTTGCAGGTTGCAACCCATGTGTAGAAATCTTGCTTGGTAATAAATCTTTCTGTAATCTTACTGAAATTGATATTGGTAAATTCAAAGGCGATAATGCTGGGCTTCATAGAGCTGCTTATCTTGCTGCAAGGGCTAACTATCGTCAAACTTGTGTAAACTTAAAAGATGGTATATTACAAGAACCTTGGCACTTAAATAACTATTTCTTGCGATTATGTGGTGTTGGACTAACAGGTATTGCTAAACGACCTGATATGGGTGGTTATGATTATGAATACTTAAAACGCACTACAACAGCAGCAGCTATTGGTATGGCAGATGAGTTAGATTTACCACATCCTAAAAATGTAACTTGCGTTAAACCATCGGGAACCTTATCAAAGATTATGGATACTACTGAAGGTGTTCATAAACCTTTAGGTAAATATATATTTAATAATGTACAATTTAGTAAACATGACCCAGTAGTTGAAATACTTCGTAAAGCTAACTATAATGTATTTAATCACCCAACAGATGATAGTGGTGTATTGATTACATTCCCAGTATGTTGGGATGATGTACCTTTCCATAAAGTTGATGGTAAAGAAGTAAACTTAGATAGTGCTATTGACCAACTAGAAAGATACAAAATTCTTCAAAATAACTGGACTCAACAAAATACTAGTGTAACAGTTAGTTATAGCCCAGATGAGGTACCAGAAGTTATTGATTGGTTATTAGCTAATTGGGATATATATGTAGGTGTAAGTTTCCTATACCGTACTGACCCAAGTATGACAGCTAAAGATTTAGGTTATTTATATCTACCGCAAGAAGTAGTAGATGAACTAACTTATAGAGAATATGTTGCTCAATTAGGTGAAGTACTACTAGATAATATAGATAGTTTTGATGAATTAGTGCAAGATGATTGTGCAAGCGGTGCTTGTCCAATTAAGTAGATAATAAAAAACCCGCAAAGCGAAAGCTTTGCGGGTTTTTTATTTTAATCGTCACCAGATTCTAAAAATCCAGCTGCAAATTGTAAATCTTTAATGTCTTCACGTTCTCGCATAATTTGATTACGCTTTGCTGTACTCCAGCTATAGCCACCATCGCCACCCCAAAGGTCCCAAGCAACTCGGCCTTTACTAGGAAAGCCCTCTTCTCCACTATTAAATCCAGTAGCTTTTTTATCTACTTCATGTCGGGAGAAAAAACTATACATTCTTAGTACAGTAGTAGCACTAAGCGGATCACGGTCTTTTAATTGATTAGCTCGTGCGAGTCCAACTAAAGTACCACCTGGGCGACCTTCGGCCTTCCATTTTAAGGCTCTTTTTGCGGCAGTAGCCATGCCTTCTGTTGGTTTATATGTTTCTGCCATTTAATACCTCAAAAATACTTATTATGAATAAAAATTAGGTGTTCTATTTTTAGTAGCCATACCTGTAGATTGATAGTGAATATCACAAAATACTAAGAATGGTGCAACAGCGGAAGTATTAGCAGATAAACTAACTCTCATTAATATAACGCCATCTACCTCAAGTGCACTAGTATTAAGAAGTCCAGCACCTGAGCCACTTAATTGAGTTTCAGAAACTATATGCCTATATCTAGGTGTAGCCATATTTGCAGTTACCGAAGTGGTTACTGTTGCTGAAAATACTTCTTGATTAAATCCTTTTGCAAAAGTAGATTCAAAAGACCAAGTAATAGAACCACTAGGCGTAGTTTCATTATTATGAGCCCAATGAGTATGAAGATACATATCTGTACCAGGAGCCCAATCATGAGGAATATGAAATTGTATCCATATTTCATCACCCACATCAAATTGCCAAATTTTAATACCATTAATAAATGTATTAAATTCAGGTCTATTAACAGCATTACCAACATCTACGTGAATATTTCCAGTTAAATCTTGCCAACCATAGGTAGGATTATCTACATCTACTAAAAATCCTTTACCACTGGCTTTGGGTAAAACAATACTATCTTGAGCTACAATATGCCAAGGATTATACTCATATAAAAATGTAGTACCATTTAAATATCTATCAACTAAAACTCCGTCATGGATATCTAATTCAGTAATAGTATTTGGAGAAAGTATTTCACCATAGGGACCAAAAGTATAGTCTCCAATTACTAAGGTACTATTTGCTTTATTTACATACTTAAAAATATCCATACATTTCCTTTAATATTACTTACTAGCAGGAATTTTATCCTGCGCTTTCTTTTCAGCAATTTGCTTTTCTAGTTCTTCTTTACGCTTACGCATCCATTGCAATGTAAAATAAGATGTAGTTTTCAATTTCTATACGCCATAATAATTTGTTTACACATTTTACTCCGCACAATATCTTCATCAAGAAATTCTACGATTTCAATACCGGGAATACCCTCTAATCTATCTACTGCATCGCTTAATCCAGAATACTCTATATCAGCTTGTTCAGTATCACCACTAATAATCATTTTACAGTTTCGACCTATACGACTAAGAAGCATTTTTAATTCTTCCTTAGTACAATTTTGTGCCTCATCTACTAATACAATACAGTTTTCAAAAGTAGAACCACGTAAAAATCCTAGTGGAGTTGGTTCAATATCTTTATTTTTTAAAGCATACTCATAGAAACCTTTTCCTAATGCTTTAGAAAATATTGCGTCAAATGGAAGTAAATATGGTGCATACTTCTCATCTATAGAACCTGGAAGAAACCCTAATCCTCTACCAGTTTCAATATTAGGTCTAGTTAAAATTATTTTTTGAACTCTGCGGTGAAACAATTCAGACGCTGCATACGAAGCTGCGATAAATGTTTTACCAGTACCTGCCGAACCAATACCAAATACAATATCGTTGTGCCTAATAGCATCTAAATACTCCCCTTGAATATAGTTTAAAGGTTGAACCTCTTTAAACTGATAATTTGGTTTAAAATCCTCTGGTTTATTAGAGTCTTTAAATTGAAAGTTACGAGCTTTTTTACTTGACATAATTACCTTAAGTAGTTATTAAAATGAAGTACTAAAAATTAGAGTAAGACGCTTTTCCTTTTGAAAATGTTGCTGTTAATGTTTGTTGACGCATAGCTGGTGCAAAACTAATATGTACCCATGTGCCTTCATAAATTAGTTGGTCATATTTTAGACCACTATCTTTAAGAGTTTTTACTATTTCTTTTGGTGTACCAAAATCTTTACAAGTAAAATCTGCAGCAAAACCTAAGCAGTGTGCTGAAGAAGTTGAACCGCCTATAAATCTATTAAGAGTAGGACTTCTATATCCACTATTAATATGTATAGATTTATTACCAAGTAGTTCTCTTACTTTCTCTAATTCTACTATTAAACTCTTTAAGTTAACTAGTGAATTAGCTGTAGGTATATTTTTAATACCTAACCTAGTTGCTGACTCAGATGCACAGAGTTCTTCTACGGTAAAATGACTCATTTAATATTTAACGAAGATTTTAATACTTTTACCAGTGCAGAATGTTTATCTCTACATGTAGTATATAATTCTACATTATCCTTTGTAACTAATAAAACATCATTAAAGGTATTTACTTTACCAAGTGGATTTAATAAATCACAATCTGAAAGTAAATAGTGGTCAATATTAACCTCTGGAACTATATACTCCGTAGTTGGTTCGGTTAAAATTATTGGTAAATCGGGTTTTGAAGAAAAATTTGCACAAGCCGTTAGAGATAATAAAAGTATAAATATTATAGTATTTTTCATTTTTGATTTGCTCTATTAATAACGGAATTGAATGTATTTATAAAATATTCTGATGGGACACACTCACCATTTTTTACATCAAATGATTTATTATTTTTAATATCTAAAGTAAGAGTATTTAAGTCTTTACTTAATTTAATCTGTTTACGAACTACATCTTTAGACATACCAATACTTAAAGCTTCTAAATTATCTATTTTACTAATTAAAATATTTCTATCTTCTGCACGAATTTTTTCATAGTGTACTACTCTATTATTATATCCAGACTGATAGCCTTTATTATATATTGCTAGTATTGCTATACCTAAAATGATTATAAAGGCAATCTGCCTAAAGTATGTTTTAAGAAATAGTAGTATCATTATTAGTACCTTTTTTAGATTGGATCCACTTAGTAAAACCCTCAGAAATACCCATAGCAGCTAAATATACGCCAAATATATCTACAGTTAAAGTGTTAGCAAGAGTTAATTTAATTATAACCCAAGTTCCAGTAACACCAGCAGATAGTTGAAGTAATCTAGTTAATGAGGCTGTACCATCTGGATTACTAATTAAGTCAATTAATCTATATTTAACTCTGCTATCTCTAGAAATTAATATGATAGCAATAATAAATATAACTATTGCCAGTAAAAACCCATATGTAAGTAGCTGACCTACAGTTAAACTAAATAAAATTGTTGAAAGCATTATTTAAGTCCTAAGAATTTAATAACAGTCAGCACTTTATTAGTTAAATGATACCCAAAAGAGCCTTCAGTACCTGTAGTAGTAGGTTCTGTCCAAACTGCTGTTGCAATTTGTTGTGGTGTAGAAACCACATATCCAGTTACAATACTAGATACTACTGATGTAACTCCACCTGGACCAATATATACATCTAACCCATCATCATGGTATAATATACCATTAACTTTAACATTATGGTCTGTATAAACCTGCCAACCATTAATTAAAAAATACATTTCACCAGCAGTTACACCAGGTGAAATTGGGTCTCCACCAATAGAGCGGATTCCCATTTCATATTTAGCATTAGTACCTCTAAACATCCAACGTTTAAAAGCAGAATAAATATCTTCTTTTACATTTAGAGTAGTTACAGTAGCATTTATATATATTAGCTTATTTTCCCCATCAAAAGTACACTTTAATGGGTCGATTAAATCTTCCCAAAAAGCAAATATATTAGTTAACATTATCTAATCTCTTTCCAATATTTAGTATAGAATAAACTAACGGCTGTATCAGCTTTTAGTACTTTAGCAGCAAATACAAATACTGGTTGAGTTACACCATCTGCTGGTAGTTGGAAAGATTTCTCTAACCTATCACCTAGTACAACTCTAGATGCAGTATTAGGTCCTACAACAAATGATTCTATTAAAGTGCCATCTTGAGACATTTCACTCGCTGACCTGTCCACTTGAAGCATACTAGTAGGGACTATAGAATTTGACCAAATAGGTCCAGTTAAAGAACTTGGATTTACAAATATACCAATATGAATTGCAGCATCTCCAACAGATACCCAGTCAAATGTTTCGTGTATACCAGTAATTCTATTCGGGTATCCACCAACTGTTAATTTTGGTCTAAAACTAAGGAAGGGTCTATATACGTCTGAGTTTACCAATACTATTGGATTTGGTGGACTAGTATGTATTAATGTACCTAAGTATTGAACATCTGCAGATTCTGTAAATACTGCACCTGAAACTACACTCATTTCCGAAGTACTAGCTGATATGCCTGTATTTCTTGTACCCCAACGTAATGGTAATGTACCAGTACGCATATAAGGTAGTGCAGCAGTATTAGATTTTTCAAATACATGACAAGTAATACGTCTTCCATCTGGAGTTAGTACACCTAATCTAACAGTACCTGTACCCATCCACTCAAAGTCCATCCAATATATATTTAATTTTGTTACATCTAAAACAAAATCAGAAGCGGTATTATTATCTAGAATATTAGTATTCCAGGTAGATTGGTTAATTACAGTATCTACTACGCTTCCACTAACATCGGAACGAAGAAATACCTGTAAGGTAGTACCACTTAATCTAAAACCAAAACCATTAAAGTTATCAAAATAGCCCCACTCTCTTATTACATTGGTTTTACCTGCATCTCCGCAAGCAACCGACATGTAAATTAAATTAGATGTTGCTGGTTTATATGGGTGATATAGATTAGTAGTTCTATAGGCTCTGTCACCAGAAGCAGTACCTACACTATATTTAATAGAACTAGATACTTGGTTATAGGTTATTGAACCGCTTCCGCTAGTATCATTCCAATATTTTCCTGGTTGATCCTCTCCTACATGGTAATATTCTCCAACTGCTAACATTTGAGATACTTGCATACGACCAAAAGAATCGAATTGTGGTGTACCTTCTGGGAACGTAGTTAGTGATGCTCCACGCTTATCTATTTTTTGAGTATGAGAGGGATTGTTAGCATCCGAGAGATTAACTTGAGGTGTATAGATACCAGGAGTTACTGTTGAAATAGTGGCATAATTAATAGTATTAGTAGTATTTCTTAATACTTCGCCAGGTATAAAAGTACCAACTACATCAGATAAATAATAGTTTAATTTACCAGTTACATCAGTATCAATACTATCTATAATAGCAGTTGCTAAAGATGTTGACCCTACTATGGTCGAATAGATTAGTGGAGGAGTTGATTGATTAATAACAACCAAGTCTGCTAATATTCTATGTCTTACTTTTTTACCTACACCATCTGGTGGAAGTGAAATGAAATCAGTCATTATTGCTTTCCTTAATTATTTAGGTAATTACGTTCAAGTAAAGACACTAAAGATACTGAGTTAAAGGGGGTATTCGTAATAGTTGTAGTAGCTTTAACATATTGACTAGTTTCTAAGCCTAGTCCAACTACTGTAATAGCTACTGGAGTATTTGGTGTACGACCACCTTGTGAATTGTTACTGTAATCAAAAGTATATGTAATACTAGAAGCTCCTGCAATTAATCCAGTCATATCATTTGAATTAATATCTTTTACTAGTATAGCACCTGTGCGTCCAAAATTATTTACTGAATTAGGTAAAGTAGTAAAAAATACCCAGAATTTAGCTGCGGTATCGCTTTTTAAAATATCACCAAAATTAATTACAAGAGTAGTAGTCATATTTTTCCATTAAACAGATTCCTTACTAATTGGTCTATTTACCGCAATATAGTATATTGGATATGGTTTCCCATTTAAAACTGGGGTTATTGAAATCAATTCATTCAATATTTCACCAGATTTAGTTTTATTTATCATTTCACCAGCCCAAGGCAGGGCTTTGGTAATTTTTTCAAACATAGCAATATATGTTTCATTTGGAGTTTGACCAGAAGCTACTAACTTTCTAGGTTTATTTAATACTTCTTCTAAACTATAACCATACAAGTCTAAAAATGCCTCATTAGCATAAATAGTATTATGATTATGGTCAGTTACAGTAATACTATCTGATGCCTTATTTAAAGCATTCATTAACATACGAATATGTTTAGTATTTTCCAGTTCTTCTGTGATATTTTTTCCGTGTACTAATAAATGCTTTCTACTTCCATCTTCATTGAATACTGGGGTTTTTACTACATCAAAAACTACTTCTCTGCCAAATGTATCATTAGAACGTTCTTCAACTTCTAAAGGCCCTCCCGACTCCCAAGCTTGGGCATCAGTTTTAATACATAATTCAAACATTTCTTTAAATCTGGGCGATATATCACACATTTCTAAATCGGTTTTATTTTTATACTCATTATGCTCTATACCAAAAACTTTTTTACCATAGGAATTTACAAGTTTCCAACGACCATACCCATCTTTTAACAGGAGTACATCAGATACTCCTGAAAATACATGTCCAAGTAGCTCTTCTCTTTCAGATAGTTCTTGTTCAATATCTTCTATTCTATGTTCTAGTTTACTAATAATACGTTTAGATATAGAAGAAGTATCTAGTACTACTTCTTCTAATTTAGAATTAATAGAATCTAAGGAGCTTAAATCAGATGCAACTGTATCTTTATAGGTTTTTCTCCAAAATATAAGATTGACAAAACTATCTAATAAGGTCATACTTTGGCCTCTACCTTTACCAGGATTAGCTTAATGTCATTCAAAGCTTGAATAACATTAATTTGACCTTCTTGGTATTTATCAATAACTCTATTAATGTCACTGCGATATAGTGTAGAATTTTCTTTCATAGATTTAATTAAACCTACTCTATCCCATACTAATATACCTATAACTCCCAGTAATATTAATATAATTGCTGCTGGTCCACCACTAGCAATACCATCAGCAAATAACATAAATAACTTTTCCATTCGATACCCTTAACTATATATGTAGGATATTCTATTATCCCATATCTTATTAAATAAGGCAGTACCGCTTGCCCAGGTTTCTGTTACAGTTTCTCCAACTATAACTGTTCTTCTAATTCTCCACACAGGCGCACTATTTAAAGAGCCTACTGCTGCTTCAGCTCTATATACTACAGTATCAGATGCAAAATCTACATTTTTACTGTAAGGAACTGATGATTCGGGAATACCAGTATCCCCTTTAGGGCCAGGAGCACCTTGGGATACTAAAGTAGTAGTTTCAACTACATTACGTACTATAATTTGATCTTCATAAGTATTCATTGGTAGTTACCAGAGTAGTATATGTAGAATCAAATT
>ENA-OSIY01000431-OSIY01000431.1-marine-metagenome-genome-assembly--contig:-NODE-431-length-23319-cov-8.239222_pt1 | contig 23319 bp, 26 predicted proteins | sample MGYA00237884_ERZ534233 | MGnify/ENA primary metagenome ERZ534233 (study PRJEB26412, sample SAMN06343840) | marine metagenome | isolation source: estuarine water | place: USA: Columbia River Estuary... | reverse complement strand
AATAAAATCAATATGACAACAGAAGAATTAGAACTCGAAAAAAGAAAAGTAAAAGCATTAGAAAAAATTGGTAACTCAATTGATGCATTAACAATTTGGTTTGAAGAGGTAGACAAAAAAGAATGGAGTGATAGAATCCAATACTACCTATCTGAGTGGCACACTAACACATTACCAAAAGGTCCAAAAATAGATGAATAGAAAATTAGGGGTAATTGTTCCTTTTAGAAATCGTTATGGACAAATATGCGATTTCATCGAAAGAATTACTGTACATCTAAATAAAAATAAAATACCATTTGAATTAATTTTCATCAAACAGGACGATGCAAAATTATTCAATAGAGGTATGTTATTGAATATTGGATTTAAACAAGCGCAAAAATTGGAATGTGATTATGTTGTGTTTCATGACATTGATATGTTACCAATTGATGTTGATTACAGTTATGTGGACCACCCTGTACATTTAGCAACTAATTTTAAAGATAACGAAAGAGTTTTATTCGACACATATTTCGGAGGAGTTACATTGTTCCCAATGAATGACTTCAAAAGAATTAATGGATACTCTAACAAATATTGGGGGTGGGGTTACGAGGATGATGATTTACTTTTAAGATGTGTTAAACACGACATCGAATTAGATACGTTGAAATTAACAAACTCATCACCAAATGGTAAGTCATTAAAATTCAATGGAATTGATTCTTACGTAAAAGGAATTAACGATTTTCGAATGAATCAAAATGTAAGTTTTTTTGTATCATTCTACCCTGATGATATCATTTGTGACCACACAAAAGATAGTGACGACTATAATGTTTTCACAATACCCGGTTACGATTTTGCAATTTCATATAATTCGTTTTCTCGATATAATTTCGTGACATTTGATAGAAAACAAAATGTTTTATATGTTAACTCAAAAATTAAGAAAAACTACAAAACCAACATAGGTGTAACGGTAGATAACGTTAATAAAATTATTAAAGTATATCAAGATGGAGAACCTATTGGTGAAATTAATTCATTTGAAAATTTACACCAATATAATAAAGAACCATTTTTCTATTTAGGAGTTGGTGACCCAAACAGAGAACATAACCCAAAGTATTTTAAAGGTTATATCGATTATTTTATTACTTTTTCTGATGTCATTGAAGAGAAGGAAATAAAAGAAATGTCAAAAAACAAATACGGTAGTTTAACACAAAACTTTGGTGATTATAAGTCCGCAAATTTGATTACATTATATTACGACGCAAGATATGTGAGAGAATATAGGTTAATGGATTTATCGGGAAATAATAATCGTGGTGAGATTGTGAACTGTGAGATTGTAGATGTTGAATTACCAAAATATACTGAAATAAAAGTACCACATAGGAGAGATAGTTTATTTGAAAGTTTACCACATGAAGAAAATGGATTCTTTGAAAATAAATGGAAGGACCAATGTACAAGATGGAATCAATTGAGATTCATCAATGAAGTAACAACAAACCATAGTTTATTATTCAATGACGGTTTATCCGATTTAGAATATATTGAACACGGTAAAATAACAGCGGATAACGTAACACACATTAACGTAGGCATATGAGTCACAAATTGGGAATTTGTATTCCATATAGGAACAGAAAAGAACATCTTGATAGATTGATTCCACATCTAAGTAAACATTTGAATGACATGGGTATTGACCATAAGTTCTATGTTGGACATCAAATCGATGATAAATTATTCAACAGAGGTGCAATGAAAAACATTGCCGCTGAATATGCGTTTAATGACGGGTGCGATTATGTTGCATGGCACGATGTTGATATGTTAACACATGAAGATGGTGATTACTCATACCCTGAAGAAAATCCAATTCACATTGCAACCAAATTATCAAAATATCAATATGGTTTAGGTTATGACCAATACTTTGGAGGTGTTGTTTTATTTACAAAGGAACAGGCTGAGAAAACTAACGGTTACTCAAATGATTATTGGGATTGGGGTCAAGAGGATGATGATTTATTTTGGAGATGTTATTTCGAAGGAATGACATCGGGTAAAGTTATTAAGAAATATAACAATAAAAAAGTTGCAAACTTTAATGGGGAAGATTCATTCATATCGATACCAACAGATAGAGAGGTAAGTTCTTGTTTACATAATGACCACACGATTTCAATATTATTCAATGCCGAACAACAACAAGAAAAGGTACCAATATGGTTGGTTGGTGACAAAAAGAAAAGATTCATCGAATACCCACTTTTAAGAAAAGATGGTAGTTGGACTTGGGGACTTTCTTTTAACAATTCAAGAGCCATTACAATGTCGTTATTTGATAGGGATAATAGACCTCATTATAATTGGGCGAAGAGATTTGAAAACCTATGGACATGGGTTACCATAACATATAAAGGAGGAGAAAATAGAGTTCATTTTTACATTAACGATGAGTTAGTTTGTCAAATGGATGGCGTAAAACAAAAGAAACCATTCCCAATATTTGGACAATTGAGAAATCACGATGCGTTTAGACCATTTTTAGTTGGGTTTTGTAGTCATATGAACACATATTTTAAAGGTAAAATAGCGGAGATAAAAATATCTAATCAGTTCACTGACAACATATTAGATATATTCGAATCTAATGATAATCAATTAATACATTGTAATTTCACGAATAGTCTAGAATATCAAAATAATAACGTTACCTTTACGGACGAGGATATTGAGATAGTTGAAAACATATTACCATATAGAAAAGAAGGTAAATTTCTTTGTCTACCTCACATAGATGAGGGGTATGTTAATGGTGGATGGTTTAAAGGTGAGACGACGGCAAGAAATGAAAAAAGATTTGTTACTGAAATGCAACAAGGAAAGATTAATTATAAGGACGATGGGTTAAGTAACATCATGAATGTTATGGATATCGATAATATCGATGAGACATTATATCCTAACACGATGTTTATAAACGTTAAAATGAAATAAATGAAAAATCAAGAAGTTAAAGATAAATTAGATAGTGTTGGTTGTGGATTTTGTTTAGCAAAATGGACACAGGTAACTATGCATCTACATAACGGAATGACACACTCATGTCATCACCCATCACCACATAAAATTCCATTAGAGGAACTAAAAAGAAATCCAACGGCATTACACAATACAAATTACAAAAAAGAGAAGAGACGTGAGATGTTGACAGGTGGTAAACCCGAAGAATGTAATTACTGTTGGAAAGTTGAGAAGACATCCAATTCACTTTCAGATAGGGTATTTAAAAGTGCCGAAGATTGGTCACTACCTCACTTTGAAGAAATAAAAGGTTTAGATTGGAGAGCAAATTATAATCCAAAATATGTTGAGGTTAGTTTCTCAAACACATGTAATTTTAAGTGTGCATATTGTGGACCACAATTTTCATCTAAATGGGTCGAAGAGATTGAAAAACATGGAGGTTATCCAACGAGTACAAATTTCAATGAAATGGCTACGTTAAAGTCGAATAACCAAATGCCATATAAACAATCGGAAGAGAATCCATACGTTGAATCATTTTGGCAATGGTGGCCCGAATTATATAATGACTTAGATACGTTTAGAATTACTGGTGGAGAACCATTACTATCTAAAGACACTTGGAAGATATTAGAATTCTTAGCGACGACACCGAATCCAAATAAAAAGTTAAATTTCTCAATTAACACCAATTTAGGTGTACCAAGAAATCTCATCGAAAGATTTGTTGAGTTGATGAATCAAATTATAGAAAAAGGAAATGTTAATGAGTTTAATATTTTTACATCAAGTGAAACTGTTGGTAAACAAGCCGAGTATGTTCGTTACGGATTAAACTACAATGAGTTTTTTGATAATGTTGAATACGTTTTAAGTAACAACTCTAAAGTGACCGTTAATATAATGGCGACATTCAACGCTTTGAGTGTGTTTGGTTATGAAGAGTTGGTTGATAAAGTATTTGAATTAAAAAAGAAATATCAAAATGACGAAAGATATTGGGTATCAGCAGTACAATTGGATACATCGTATCTTAGATGGCCCGAACATTTATCAGTTAAGATTTTAGATAGAGAACATAAGGAGTTAATATTAAGGGCAGCTAAAAAAATGTTCTACTATGCGATGCCAATATTCACTCGAGACTATTATGGATTTTCAGATATTGAGATTCAAAAAATAAAAAGAATTTACGATTACAGCATATCAGACGAAGATTTCAATGTTGAAAAAAATAGAAAAGATTTCGTTGCATTTGTTGATGAATATGATAAAAGAAGAAACGTCAATTTCTTAGAGACATTTCCTGAATTAACTAAAATATATAGTGATGTTAAAAATAAATAAAGGAGAACCTTGGATTATGTGGCCAGATGCCATGGTTAGTAGTTTCATTGATTTTCCAGCAAATAAAATTATGGATTTTAATGGTGATTTTGAAATCTTAATGGATTTTGAATTAGTGGAGGAGGTTAAACAAAAGGGTAGTTTATTTACAAGATTACCAATATATTGTGGATTCGATGTTGAATCATGGGGAGCAATGTTTATCCTAACCGACGAAAATAACAAAATGAGTTATCTTCAGTTCGATTATGTATGGGAAGTAAATAAACCATATCGATTCCAAATTAAAAAAACATCAAATGTTATTGAATTAATATTAAACGATGAGGTGATGATTACACATGAAATGTCATGTAAGTTAGGTTCAAATGATGAATCACACTTTATTTTCGGATGTGGAAATCACCCATCAAATGATTTCAATTTAAATTACATTGGATATAATATCCAATATTTTAAAATAACAAAAGATGGTGACACAATATGTGAACACGACTTTAAAGAGTTCATACACAATAAGGCAGTCGATATAACAGGTAACTGTAATTTCATTCATAAACATTAAAAATATGGGAGTATATTCAAAAAAGAATAACGAGAGTTATCAAGAGTACAGAGATAGAGCAATTAATTCCGTGTCTCCATCTTTTTGTGGGGCTAAATGGTATAATGCAACAATATGGTTGGGTAACGGTACCACGGCAAGTTGTCATCACCCGCCAGCACATAAAATTCCATTGGAAGAAGTTGCAACTAGCTACAAAGCAATTCACAATACCCAATATAAAAAGTTAATTAGAAAACAAATGCTCGAAGGTGAAAGACCTAAAGAGTGTGAATACTGTTGGAAGATTGAGGACATGGGTAAAGATAAAATTTCCGATAGGGTTTATAAATCAATCATCTATACCGATGAAGAATTAAAAGAAGCAAAAACAGAATTAGGTTGGCAAGAAGATGTTGATTTAAAAACATTGGAGATTGCTTTTGACCCTAACTGTAATTTCGCTTGTTCATATTGTAATGCTTCGTTTTCAACAACGTGGCAAAATGATATTAAGAAAAGTGGACCATATCAAAATTTAGTAAGTGATGGTGCAGCTGCGTTCCAACACGATGGTGGACATTCAATGCCATATGGTAAGAAGAACGAAGGTAACCCTTATGTTGAAGCGTTTTGGAAATGGTGGGAAGGTGAGTTACAATTTAGTTTAAGAGAATTAAGAGTAACCGGCGGAGAACCAACCATGTCACAGGATTTTTGGAAACTAATGAAATGGTGGGAATCAAATAAAGATTGTGAAGTGGACTTTGCTGTTAATTCAAACTTAGGTCAGAAAGATGAATTGTTTGAAGAACTTTTAAAGGCATCACATAACATTAAAAGTTTCCATCTTTACACAAGTTGTGAAACGATTGGTGCACACGCTGAATATATCCGAGATGGTTTAAAATGGGAAAAGTGGATTACCAACATTGAAAGAATGTTAACGGAAGGTAACGTGAAATCAATTAACTGTATGATGACAATCAACGCATTGTGTTTGTTCGGTATAACTGATTTTATGGATGAGATGTTAAGATTAAAAAGAACATATAAAACATCATCACCAAACTGTTCATTTAACATACTTCGTTTCCCTTCATTCCAATCAATTGTTACGTTACCTAAACATATTAGAGAAGAACGTGCCAATCACATTGAAAAATGGATTAATGACAATTATGATGGTGGAGCTAACTTCTTCTTAGATTGGGAGAGAGATGGAATGATGAGAATGGTTTCATACATTAGAGAGATTGAAACAGGACACAGTCACACTTCATCTTTAGAAACAAGAGAAAGAGATTGGAAATCATTTTATACTCAATACGATGTTAGAAGAAATAAAAATTTCGTAGAGACCTTCCCAATGTTAAAAGAATGGTGGGATGGTATTCCAATGACAAACATCACTCAACTAACTAACACAGTAGATGGTGACGATGCCAAATCAAACAAATACGTTGATGAGGTTATGGAGACCGCGAAAAAAGAAGGATGGGTTATGAAACCGCAATGGGCAAACCCCGGAGCACAAGATTATATAGAACCTGAAATTGATAACATGCAAGATGAGGTATTAAATTTTATTAAGAACGATGAGTCACCTATGTAAAATACCGTGGGCTGGTTTTTCAAATGACCCAGATGGGTCCGCAAAACCCTGTTGCATTTATAAGGGTGCCATTACTAAACCTGATGGCACCCCTTATTTTGTTCAGAACGATTCCGTAAAGGATATCTTTCATAGTGAACACATGAACAATCTAAGAACAAAATTTTTGAATGGTGAGAAACCAAGTGAATGTGAAACTTGTTGGGTTGATGAATCTAATGGATATAAAAGTAAGAGACAAATTTATAATGAAATCTATTCATCAAAAAATTTAGATGTTACAATTGAAACTGTAAATGAATACCCAATAGATTATCAGATTATAATCAGTAACGCTTGTAATTTGAAATGTAGAAGTTGTGGAACAAGTCACAGTACCCAATGGCAAAAAGAAATCAATAACCTCGAGAATAATATTCCCGGTAACAATGATTACATTCATAAGATAGTAATGCCTTATGGACAACCCGGAGGTAATGATAGTATCTTCTTAAAAGATTTAGATGAATGGGGAAGTAAAATTAAAAGATTAGAAGTTGTTGGTGGTGAACCATTCTACATTGAAAAGTGGAAAACAGTTTGGGAACATTTAATTGAGAAAGGATATAGTAAGAACATTGATTTAGCGATGTCAACAAATGCATCCATATTCAACATTGAACTACTTGAAAATATATCTAAGAACTTTAAATCGGTTGGTATCGGATTAAGTATTGATGGTATGGGTAAGACCTATGAGTATCTTAGAAAAAATGCATCTTGGGAAGTATCAATTGGTAACTGTTTAAAATACCACAAATTCTATAAAGAAAATAACTATAAAGGTTTAGGTTTCAATTACACATATACCATTAGTTGGTTAAATGCAATGCAGTTACCTGACTTCCATGATTGGATTAAAAACAACACTCCTGAATTTAATATTTGGAATAATATTGTTCACTATCCACCACATATGTCGATAACGACGATACCTGAAAGTGAAAAGAAAAGAATCGAAGAAAAGTGGAGACAACATGATTGGGGAAAATATCAAAACGACATTGATTCAATCTTAAGTTTCATGTGGAGTAAAACCTACACCGACGATGAGATTACAAGATTATATAAAAATTTTATCTTCTTTGATGCCGTGAGAAATGAAAGTACTTTCGACATAATAAAAGATGACTATCCAAATATGGAAAAATATTTCAAATGAAAAAACCAGAACAATTAAGTCCATATTTTTGTACCGCACCTTGGACACATACTTATCTTTCTCCACAAGGAGAGAGAAGACTTTGTTGTGCAAGTAGAGAGAAGGCGGACTACATTAAACAATACATCGATTTAGAAAATCCAAATGTGGACTCAACGTTCAATCCAAAAACTTTAGATGAACATTGGAATAGTGAATACATGAAAGACTTAAGAAAAAGAATTCTTTCAGGTGAATCAATCCCACAGTGCCAAGTTTGTAACGACCAAATTTTAAACATTAACACATATAAGGGATATTTCACTAATCGATTGTTTCCACATAAGATTGATGAGATATATGAAAAAACAAATGAAGATGGTTACACAGATATGAAACCAATCTCATACGATTACAGAATTAGTAATCTATGTAATTTCAAATGTAGAATGTGTGGAGACTTATTGAGTTCTCAATGGGAAGCTGAAAGAAAAATGATGGGAGTGAATGAAGACACTGAACCATTTTATAATAAAGTAAACCAAGAGAAATTTAAAACGTTCAGAACCGAAGTTGCTGAAGCTGAATTATGGAAGGCGGTTCACGATGGTACCATTGAAGAAATATATTGGGTAGGTGGAGAACCATTAATGTGGGATATCCATTGGGACGTTATGAAGTACCTTGTTGACAATGGAAAATCAAAAGATGTAATTATTAGATACAACACCAATCTAAGTCGAATTTCATTTAAGGGTACGAATCTATATGATTTATTACCACACTTTAAAGACGTACAAATTTGTGCAAGTATTGATGGTACAGGTGATATTGTTGAATATGTTCGACACGGTATTAAATGGAACAGTTGGTTAGATAATTTCAAACAAGGATTATTCTTAAATAAACAATTCGGTGGTTATGGGATTACATTTGATTTAACCATAACTTCTCCTGGGTTGTTCTCAATTAAAGATATGTTTGACCTGGCAATGGAATTAGATGTTAACACTCTGATAAAAACTACATTCTCTTTTGATAGTACGATTATCATGTCACCATTAATGATACCTAGAAAAATATTAGACCCAATTCTTGATGACATAATTAATCACGTTGAAAAGGGTAGAGGTGTGGGTAAACAAATATACTATGAGGCACTTACAGATTTGAAAACTAAGAAAACCTTTGACGAACAATATGATGACCACATCGAAGGAATTAAGATTGGTAAAAATAGAATAAAAATGATTGATGCATTTAGAGGTGACGAAGGTAAAATCGAAAGCATTTTTTCACAAAACAAAGAATTATTAGAATGGTGGAACAAAATATAAACGACACTAAATTATGTGTCTTACCTTTTATACATTTAGCAACCCATCCTAATGGTGTTGTAACTCCGTGTTGTCAATCTGACATGACAAATGGTTTCTCATTTTCAAAAGATGAGAACCTAAACATATTAGGACAGGAGACTTTAGAACAAATATCCAACTCATCTAACTTTTGTAATATTAGAAAACAAATGATTAATGGGGAACAACCGAAAGAATGTGCGGGATGTTATAAACTCGAGGAAACTAACACTGTAAGTAAAAGACAGTATGAGAATGAAAAATATAAATTAACTGTAAATGATTTAACAGATTTAGTCGATGAGAATGGTAAGTTAAAGAAAATCAATTACAGATTCATTGAATTAAGATTAGGTAACGTGTGTAACTTAAAATGTTTAACGTGTAACCCAATGAGTTCAACTAAATGGAATGAGGATGTTGAACATTTACCCGAAAAATTTCAATCTGGTTACTATACAATTGACAAGAGTTTTAGTTCTTGGTATAAAGATAAAGAATGGTACGATGAGTTATTAAAAAATTCAGATGACCTTGAAGAAATATACATAAACGGTGGGGAACCCATGATAATTAAGGAACACATTTACTTTCTTGAGAAGTTATGTGAAATGGGTAAGAGTAAGAACATCAAATTACTCTACAGTATCAATTTAACTATCATTTCTGACAAGATAATTGAACTATGGGGTAAGTTTATGTCAGTGGAACTAAACGTCTCTATCGACGACTTAGGGGTTAGGAATGACTACATTAGATTCCCATCCAATTTTGAGACAATAGAGTCTAATCTTAATAAGTTAGTAGGTAAAGGTTTAAACATTAAGATTGTACAAACAATTAGTGTTCTGAACGTACATAACATTGTGAATTTCTATAATCACTACACCGAAAAGGGATTTAAGATTGAACACAACTACGTGAATTGGCCAGAGTACTTACATGCAAGTCTTCTACCCGAGAACCTCATCAATGAAATTGAGATTCATCAATTACCCGAGGATAAATCAAACAGATTATTAAATGAACTGTCTAAAGACTACCGAATTTTTAATGATGATTTTATTGAATACATAAAAAGTATTGATAAAATAAGGAACATTAACATCAGTAATTATTTAGAAGAATTTGTTTATTTGAACATATTTTAGTATATTTTAAGATGAAATTAATATCACATAGGGGAAATTTATATGGTCCCGATTTAGAAAAGGAAAATCAACCACAATATATAATGAAAGCATTGACTTCAGGATATGATGTTGAAATTGATGTGTGGTTTATTGATGGTATAGTTTATCTTGGACACGATAAACCACAATATGAGGTTGAACGTAATTTTATAATGGATGAAAGACTGTGGTGTCACGCTAAGAATTTAGAGGCACTACATTTTATGTTAAAATATAATACCATCAATTGTTTTTGGCATCAGAATGATGACCACACAATAACAAGTAAGGGGTTCATATGGACATATCCGAATAAAGAAGTAACAAATAAAAGTGTTGTCGTTGTTTTAGATGAAACAATACCAACACAATATGACAAAAACGAACTATATGGTACCTGCGGAGATTATGTTGCAAATTGGTAAAGTAAAACGAATTGCAATTTGTATTAGTGGAGAATTAAGGTCTTGGAAACAATCGATGAATACGTGGAAACATATTACCAATATTCCAGGTGTGGAAGTTGATTTCTTTTTTCATACGTGGAATTCAAAAAACCCACCAACTTCATTTTATAATGAAAAGATGAAAGAAGGTAAACCCATTGAGGAATTAATTGAAATGTATAATGAAAAAATATCCGTAGAGGAGTTTGATGAGTTAATAAGACTAATCAAACCAAAGGGATATCTAATTGAACCATCTAGAGAATTTGAACCGAAGAATGACCAACAAACAATATTCAAATCATCACACATTAGTCAGTACTATGGGGTAATGATGGCAGGACGTTTGAAAAAGAAATATGAACTTGAAAATGATTTCATTTACGATATTGTGGTTAGAACAAGATTCGATTTACAATATTATCATGATATAATTACAAATCCCGATAAGATTAAAAAAGATATTATATATGGATTCCATCATAACTTTGAAGTTAAACACAGTAAATGGTTAGGTAGAGTTGCCGATATGTTTTGGTATAGTGATTCGGTTACTCATGACATATTATCCGATTATTTCTTCGACTTACCAAATTTGACATTAGATAAAATGGAAAGATTTTTAGACCCAGAATATTCTTGGTTTAATTACATTAAAAAAAATCAAATAACCATACAACCAAACGTTGATTGGGTTATAAAAATAATAAGAGAGTCTGAGGAACACCGAATAAATAAAAACAGTGAACATGAAATCTAGAAAAATTGCAGTTTGTATTGGAGGACAGATTAGAACGGCATTGGAGTCTATTAAATCGTTCAATAATTTTTTTAAGGATGAAGATATTGATGTGTTCATTCATACTTGGTATATGCCGGACGTTGAAGACCATACGGATATCATTGAACAAATAAAGACACTTTATAAACCAAAAAAGTTTTTAATACAGGAATCAAAACATCACGAAAGATTAAATTTTGAAACGATGTTAAAAACAATATGTTTATCGAATGAATTGAGGAAAGATTATGAAGTTGAGAATGATATAAATTATGATATTGTTGTAAAATATAGGTTTGACTTAATATTTCCCGAATATATCCAATTCCCAAAAGGTGAGTGTTTACCTAGAACGGTATATTTTCCAATAAGTGACCAAGGAATTATCAATACTGATTACCAAACACATGGAATGACTGATGTATTTTTTTACGGAGATTCCGCAACAATGAACATAGCCACCAACGTATATAAAGTATATAAATTTACACTATTACCTTATAGAGAGTTATATGGTAAATGTATATATTTTTATTATGATATTTCAGATTCACTTTTAAGTCCTGGACAATTAATTTATAAACATTGTGTCACACATAATATAGAAACAGTTTTGAAAAGTTCAGATAACGGTAGATTTTTGGAACACACACTTTTTAGAGATTCAGTAAAACATTTAGACTGTTTAAAAGATTTTAATGAAATTGCCAAAGTATATGTTGATGCATTTAAGACCGACGATAATCTTAAGAATAAATTTTTATAATAATGGAGTTAGTAGTGATTGGAGATAGTTGGACATTTGGTAGTGAAATAAGACCCGACGATTTACCCGAATCTACCAGAGATTGGGATAAAAAAAACGATGAATATCGTATCGAAAGAATATGGCCAACAAAATTGGCAAAGAAAATGGGTTTAGATGATGTTATAAATCTCAGTTTCCCCGGCACTAGCAACGACTGGTGTGTTAGAAAGTTAGTTAGTTGGTTATTCACAGAATACATTTCAAAGAAAAAATCAACAAAAGATTTATTTGTAATATTTGGATTAACATCACCAGAGAGGAGAGACTTCTTCTATGAAGATGAAAAACAAAGTGGGTATTGGGCAACAACTTGGCCAATGTGGAAACACGATTACGTACATGATAAGTTAAATCAATTTGTGGACATATATTCTGAAAATTTTAATAACGATATAGATAACACACATCGTTACATAGGACAATTGTTTTATTTACAAAATTTCTTTAAGGTATATGGAATAAATTTTCTATTTTTTCAATCATTTTATCAGAATAATAAATCGATATATGAATGGAAAGATAAACCATATGTTGAATATACTAAAATGCAATGGGAGTCAAATTTAATCGGTCAACCCGATAATTTAATATGGAATGAAATTGACCACGTTAGATTTATGAATAAACACAAAAGAATTCATAGTTTTCATAATTACGTTGTCAATATAGATAAGAACTTGGGAACCAATGATGCGTTTTTATTGATGCACCCCTCCGAATCTGCACATACATGGTGGGCGGATTATGTATTTGAGTATTGTACTGAACATAGATTATTTGAAGGTCTCGAAACAAAAAAGAAATTAATCTAATGAATGAAATTATTGTATGTGGTGACAGTTACGGAACTGGTGTTGGATTACCTGAAGAGACCTGCATTGAGAATTCTTTCGGTGGTTTAGTATCCAAAAAGTTAAATTCAAAATTAAGAGTGTTTGCTAGGTCGGGTATTTGTAATTTTGGAATTTACTTACAAGTCAAGAAAGTTGTGGAAGAATATAAAGATGCGATTGAAAAACCAACTGTTCTTATCTCACTAACTAATCATTCAAGAATATTAGTAACATCAAGAGACTTAACAAATGACGAAGTTGATTTATCCAATATGGATTATCTTAATTCGAAACCATATTCAAAGTATTCTAAAGTTAGAAGGACTCCCGATTTTTATTTAAATAAACCTTTAATCTTTAGTCAAACGGTAATGGATGTTTGTGCTCACTTAGAGAATAGATTATCAGGTGCAAGTCACGAATCATTTAGTATACTACCAAAGTATAAGTTAGAGGCTCTTAAGATTTATCTATCTGATTTATATTCCGACCCCATAAAAGAAGAATACGACAGTGGGTTAGTTGCAAAAATGCACCTAATGTTAAAGAAATATAATATACCACACATTATAATGTGTTCACCTTTAGAGAAGTTCTACTACATCGATGAATTGAATTTACTTCATGTTGATTGGAAAAAAATATCAGATGAAAATCCAGACGTAGTTGGGTCAAGTCATTGTAACGAGATGGGTCACGAGATTGTGGCAAATTCGATACTGAATAAAATGGGTTATAACATTAAAAAAAACTTAATATGAATAAAGATACGTTCTGTATAATGGCGCATAAGGGGTTCTTTGTTGAACCAACAAAACATGTTAAACCTTGTTGTGTTTTTAAAGATTTTGAAACACCGGTATTGTACGATGAGAATAAATCATTCGATGAGGTTTACAATTCTGAACAATTTAAAGACCTAAGAAATAAAATGGACAATGGGATTGTCCATAAAGGATGTGAGGATTGTTTTAACGGTAGAATCAATTACAGAGAGGGTATGAACTATATGTTCTTCCAAAATGATTTTGAGTTATTGGAAAACATGAACATCAATAAAGATTACACGTCAGATGAAATACTTTACCTTGATTTAAGATTATCAAATCTTTGTAACTTCAAATGCAGAATGTGTAATTCATCGTACTCATCATCATGGGCGGACGAGTTGGATACTTTGAAAATTGGACATCAAAAGATATCTAAAATAAAAACAAATTGGATACAACCAATTGAGAATCAAATAGATAAGATTAAATTTCTTTATTTGGCAGGTGGGGAACCGTTCATCATGTCTGAAACATTTGAACTATTAGATAGAATTAAAGACCGTAAAAGTGAGATACGTTTATTTGTAAACACTAACTTATCAAATCTTAAGTATAAATCAACCGACATCTTAGATGAAATTATGGGATTCGATAGAATCAATTTCTTCGTTTCTTGTGATGGGTTTGGGGATGTTGGTGAATACCAAAGAACTGGATTTAATACGGATAAGTTTAAAAGCAACCTACGTGAATTACTATTGAGAATAAGGGGAGTAGAGAAGATTGAACTTAGCATGATATACGCATTGAGTGCCATTAATGTGTTCCACGTATTTGATTACCTTAAAATATTAAAGGATGAATTCGATTTATCTGACGATGTTATAAATTTCCAATTCGTTAATAGTCCATGGTATTATAGTGTGGCTTCAGGTGATGGGACCTTTAAAAGTGAGGTGATTGAATTCATCACTAAAAACATGGAACCATGTGGAGATAAACTAAAGGCTCAGTTAAATAATTTCATAACATTCATTAAAACAAATAATAAGGATGTTGACATTAATCAATCGAAAAAAGACTACAGTTTCATTCAAAAAATCGATACATTTAGAAAAACGGACATGTCAAAAGTTTCTCCGTGGATAGAAAAAAATATTATTAATGGCATATAAATGTTTATACACTTGTGGGGATAGTTGGACGTATGGTGATGAGATATGTGATTATACTAACGTAACTGTTAACGACGAAACAATACGATATTATAATACTTGGCCGTGGTTCCTGGCTCAGGAGTTGGGAATATCAATATGTATAAACGAGGGCTTGGGTGGTAGGAGTAATCAACGAATCTTTAGGAGAACGTTGAATTTTATCTTTAAATGGATTGAGAGTGGTAAGAACCCATCGGATTTATTAATAGTATTAGGTTGGACAAGTCCTGAGAGATATGAGATTCCTGTTTTAAATAAAGACAATGTAACCAACTATGTTGGTTTGACTGTTCGTAATCCAGTTTATAAACGACACTTATTCGAAGAAAGTACTCTGAAACAATTGGATATTTTTAATAGTTTGTTTTATGAATTGGTAGATACCAATGGGACATCAACGGATGATAACATAAGACAATTAAGGTTAATGAGAATTGTTTGTGAATATTATGGTATTAGATATTACGATTTCTTTTCAGTGGTGACACATCCGATGACAATAAAAAATAGATTCAAAACAAATGAATTTAATAATTTATACGGTAAACAATTTGAGCAAACGTTAACCGAAAAAAAATGGCCGAAACATAAGTTTAGACACCCAACAATTGAAAGTCATAAAAATTGGGCAATGGAATTAAAAAGTTTTATAAACAATGAACATAATATTCAGCCTTTGTGGCAAGGGAGAAAGATTCTCTAAGGAAGGTTTTATCGTTCCTAAGTTTTTAATACCATACAATGGTGCAACTATGTTGTACCACGCAGTTGAAACATTGGGGGTTAGGGGTAATCTTTATTTCATAGTAAAAGATGAACATTTAAAATCCCATAAGTTCTTAGAACAAATGCTAAGAGACATGGGTGGTGAAATAATTGTTTGTTATAAACAAACCGAAGGTGCTGCGGAGTCATTACTTTTAGCTGAAGAGTTTATTAAAGACAAATCCCTACCGATGATATCGGCAAACTGTGACCAATTCATGGATTGGGATTCAAAGTTATTTGTTGATAAACTAAAAAAAGATGTTGATAGTTCATTCATTGTTACATTTCCAAATGACGAAGAAAAGTGTAGTTATGTTAGATTATATAACGACAATGTAGTTGAAGTCAGAGAAAAGAAAGTTATAAGTAATTTGGCAACAGTTGGAATTTATCATTGGGCTAAGACAAGTGATTTCTTTATTGATGCAAAACAAATGATTAAGGATGACGTTAGAGACAACAACGAATACTATGTTGCTCCCGTTTATAACTACACCATCGGAAGAGGATTAAAAGTAAAAATACATAACATAAGGAAAGAGGAATTCTCACCAATAGGAACCCCTATTGATTATATTAATTTCTCCGCAAGTAACAAAAATTTTGAATAATGAAATTAGATAGAATTGAGAATTTCAAACGAGGATGGTTTATTGGAAACTTTGAACCGTCATTATTAAAAACTAATTTTGAAGTTGGATTACAACAATCAAAAAAAGGTCAAAGTCATGATAATCATTTCCATAAATTAGCCACTGAATATAATTTGGTGATTAGTGGTGAGATAAAATTAAATGATAAGATTTTAAAAAAGGGAGACATATTCATTATTGAACCTTACGAGGTTAGTCATGATGTGGAATATCTAACCGATACTGAGATATTAGTAATAAGAGATATGAGTGACCCAAAAGATAAGTACGTATATGAAATAGTTAACAAATGAGAGAAATATATTTAAACGCAATACCCGATAAACACTTCGTGGTCGAATATTACATTGAAAGTAAAACAACATTAGGTCACGCGTGTGAGGCGATAGCCATTGGTCAAAGTATCGGCAATCCTTCAGTTAGGAACGTATTTGAGACAGTTGAGTTAGTTGATAACCATTGTGCAAAAATCATAGGAGATTATGATGAGTTAAGTAAAGTAAAGAAAGGTACGGTTAAAATTGCGTTTCCGATTGCAAATGTAAATTGGGAAGAAGATGGTATATCACACTTAGTTTGTAATTTTATGGGTGGACAAGTTGACATTGATTTTATAAAAAAATGTCAAGTTATGGATGTAGATATTTTTGATTATTATAAAACATTCGAACCTAAATTTGGAATCACGGGAATTAGAAAATTAACAAACAGATACGAGAAACCAATATTAGGTTGTATCGTAAAACCAAAAATTGGGTTGAAACCAAAAGAGTTGGCATCAATAGTAAAGGATATGATAGATGGTGGTGCTGACCTAATAAAAGAAGATGAGATTATGTCAAACCCCTCTTTTTGTAATTACGAAGACAGATTGAAATACATTAGTGATTTGATTGAAGATAAACCGGTAATATATTTGGCAACCTGTAACTCTGACCCACATAAATTGGAAGAAAGAGCAAAGAATATATTCAGACATGGTTCAAATGGTATTCACGTAAACTTATGGAGTGGATTAGGTTCATACTTGTCAGTTAGAAAATTAGACTTACCAATGGTTCTACATTATCAAAAAAGTGGGGATAAAGTTATTACACATAAAAGTAATCCTTTTATGATATCTTGGTATGTGTTATGTAAGTTGGCAACATGGTGTGGTGTAGATACGATACACGCGGGGATGTGGGGTGGATATCTAAGCGATAAACCAAAAGACCTTAAACGTATCATGAATCTACTCCAAAGTAATAATACATTACCGGCGTTAAGTTGTGGAATGAATGCTGAGTTAATACCAAAAGTGACTAAGAAATTTGGATATGATTATTTAGCTAATGTTGGAGGTGCCGTACATTCAAATCCCGATGGAATTAAAACTGCAGTAATGGAGTTGAGGAGAGCAATAGATGAAAAATAATGATAGTTGTCCACACATACGTACCAGCAAGAGACGGTGGTGAGTTCAATAAAGAACTTGCTTATCACATGACTTTATCTATGTTATTAGCTAAAGAACAACATGGTCGTGTGGATTTATATACAACAAAAAAAATTGCGGATTTAGTAAAAAAATTTAAAATACCTTATGATAATATTATAACTGAACCATTTGAAGGGTTCAAGTATAAGACATTTTCGATACCCAAGTTAATTACATTTTCATTACAAACCGAACCATTCATTCATATTGATTTGGATACGATGTTATATGATAAAGTCGTACTTCCAAAAAATCTTAGTATAATATATCATAGTCCGTCCTTTTTTTATAAACTACACTCCAACTACAATTCAATGAGAACTTTATATGATATCTATCTAAAAGGTTTTTTTGATATTGAAGATAAATTAAGTGACGATTTTAAAATGTGTGTCGATTTTACCAACATACCTGGAATGGATATTTTCGGTGGAACAGATTACGAAACAATATCTAAAGCATCTAAAATGTGTTTAAAGATATATGAAGAAAATAAAGAACATTTTGATTCCAATTTTTATTATGCTTGTGTCATTGAACAGTTGTTCATTCCTGCGGCAATAAAACTTATTAGAAGAGGTAGATTCTCCGATGTAAAATATCTTAAAAATGGGGACGAAGTCTTATCAATCAATCAAAAAAATAAGGACATTGAATATCCAATTATCATGAAATGTATGGGAGACACGGTAACAATCCCAAACGAAGAGAAACTATACAATTACAGTAAACACGATTTTGGTACACCGATACATTTAGGTGCGTGGAAATCATTTGACGGAATTATGTTTATACTAAAAGAAACTATAATTGATAGGTTTTTTGGTTCCAAACACGTCAATGAAATTGAAAAACACTTTAAAGAAGATACGGGATATAATGTTATGAGTAAGAGATATAAAAGATATAAAAGAGATAATACAATATATATACTATAGTAATGTACATAATAGGAATTTCAGCATATTATCACGATTCGTCAGCCTGTCTTTTTAAAGATGGACACTTACTATTTGCGTGTGAAGAAGAGAAGTTTACAGGTATAAAACACGACAGCTCATTTCCAAAAGAAACATTAAATTATATCTTTAAAAAATACAAATTAACAAAGAAAGATATTGAGGTTATCTGTTACTACGAGGACCCTAAAATAAAATTGGATAGGGTTATTAAAACTATCAAACCTCAATTATTTAAAAATCCATTATACTCATTAAAGTCCTATCTTAATATAAAAAGTAACATTAGGGATTTAAAGAAAAACCTATCAAAATATTCGGATAAAATTTTCTATTCGACTCACCATAAATCCCACCAATACTATTCATTTTATAGTTCGGATTTTGATAAATCAATTTGTTTATCGATAGATGGTGTTGGAGAATGGGAAACCTTATCGGTTGGGTTTGCAAATAGTAATGGTATTGATTATCTACCGATATCATCGTACCCACATTCCGTTGGATTATTTTATTCTGCAATGACATCATTCCTTGGGTTTAAACCGAATGAGGGTGAATATAAAATGATGGGGTTAGCCTCATATGGTAATCCAGATTATCACATGGATAAGGTTAGAAAGTTAATTACATATAAGAACGGTAAGTTACAATGTAACATGGACGTATTTTGTTGGGATAAAAGTAACAAAATAATGTTTAATGAGAATCTATTGGAGTTAATGGAAATGGACCCAAGAAGTGTTAACGACAGTATTGAACCAATACATAAAGATTTAGCGGCATCGGTACAAAAAAGATATGAGGAGATTTTATTTGAAATTATAAAATCAATTTCAATATCTGATTACAGTTCCAATTTATGTTTAAGTGGTGGTTGTGCATACAATGGGACGGCAAACGGTAAAATAGTAAATGAAACATATGTAAATCATTTATGGACACCACCCGCACCATCTGATGCTGGTTCATCTATAGGTGCATGTTTAAACTATCTTGTAACAAATAAAAAATTAAAGACTAGATTAACAAGAAACCCATTCTTAGGTCCTGAATATCTACATAATACCGTGGTCAACTCACTAAAGGGAATAAAACATTTCAAGTTTATAAGTGAAGATAGTTTAATTCGTTATGTTGCAAAAAAACTAAAAGAAGGTAAAGTCGTTGGTTGGTTCCAAGGACATTGTGAATTTGGTTCCAGAGCTCTTGGTAACCGTTCAATTCTTGCTGACCCAACTATCGATGGGATGAAAGATAGAATTAATAAAGTTATCAAAAAGAGAGAAGGGTTTAGACCATTTGCACCTATGGTTGTAAAAAGTAAACAAAATGAATACTTTGAAATGACTGAAGATGTTCCTTATATGAATCAAGTTGTGAAGGTGAAACCAGAATACAGAGACATATTAAAAGCTGTAACCCACGTCGATGGAACCGCAAGAGTTCAGACAGTTTATAGAAATACAACAATACATAATTTACTACTTGAATATGAAAAATTAAGTGGGTTCCCAATATTATTAAACACATCGTTCAACATAAAGGATAAAACAATGGTATTGACCCCTAATGATGCTATTGAAACGTTCTTCGATACTGATATGGATTTATTGGTTATAAACAATTATATAATTTTTAAATAATGAATACATTACATACGTTTGGATGTTCATATACTGCGTATTTTGAAAATAATAACGGTAGAAGTCAATACGAAGACTATAAAAAATTTAGAGGGGGATTCTATCCAAAAATTTGGCCCGAACTACTTTCAGAAAAATTGGGAATGAATTTAAATAACACAGCAATAGGTGGTTCTTCAAACTATGAAATATTTCAACTATTTTGTGAATGTGTTCCAAAATTAAACAAAGGTGACGTTGTAGTTATCGGTTGGAGTTATAAAGAAAGATATCGTCTAGTTGATGAAACATTAGGTAAATTTTCGAGAATAGGACCTCAATTCTACCCGTTCGTTCCTGGCGTGTCAAAAACTACAATTGAAGAGATAAGTGTAAATCGAATGCACATTAAATGGTTGGATGAGGTCAATAGTTGGGAAATTTTGATTAGAAGGGCGTGTGACCTTATGGGTGTTAAATTAATAATTTGGTCATTTGATTATTCATTTCCCGAACATGACGGATTTTATACGGATTTAAGGGAACACGGAGCAAAGACAATAACTGAAGAAACCAATGGTATTGTAAAAGATGAACATTTTGGTGAAATGGGTCATTTTGTGCAATATCAATATTTATATGATGTGATTAATAACGATAAAACGTATAATTATGTTAAAAAGAAATTAATATGAAGAGACTAATCGATTGGTTTACTCACATAATTGAGGAGTATAAACGAAAACAAAGATTCAAAAGAAAAATAAAAGAATTAAAAAAAAGAGACCCATTTATATATAAACACTAAAGTCCGTATATTTATGGTAATATAATAAAACAATTAAATTAAAAACAATGGGATACAAAATAAAAGGTTTAAGAGATAACATAGGTACTGGTAACGCTTTTGACGTTCTAGACACGGTTTATGAAACTAAGGAGGCCGCAGTTGATTTTATCAAAGCAAATTTAGAAACTTCTATTTTAGAAGGTATTGATGGTGAATGGTTCCAAGTTAACTTAACCGTTGACACAGTAAAATACTACTACTTCGAAATTATTTCAGAATAATTAATCGTCGTTTAAATTATATAATACCCCCATATTCCCAAATATGGGGTTTTTTCATTTGACTTATTTAAGTTTTTTCTTTATATTATCCATATGATATATTGGTTTACAGGACAACCCGGAGCAGGAAAAACAACATTAGCTAAACATTTAATGGATAATTTAGGTGAGGATAACCCTATACACATAGATGGGGACGACCTACGTGATATCTTTCAGAATAAGGATTATTCTGAGTTAGGTAGACGGAAAAACATCGAAAGAGCTCAAGATATCGCCAGATTCTTGAGTAAAACCAACCGAACGGTTGTAGTATCGTTGGTTTCCCCATACAAGGACCAAAGGGACGAATTTAAGGACAGTAACGATGTTATTGAGGTGTACGTTCATACCACAGAAGAAAGGGGTAGAGAGGGGTTTCATGTGTCCAATTATGAACCACCAACAGAAAGGTTCATAGACATTGATACCACAAATACAAATGAGACGGAATCATATTACGAATTAATAAAAAAACTAAAAGAAAACATATGAGTAAAAAGTACGCATTATACGTCGGAAGATGGCAGAATTGGCACAAGGGACATGAATGGTTGATAAAACAACAAATGGACCAAGGTAAGAATATTTGGGTTGCAATTAGAGACGTTCAAGTTGACGAGAATAATCCTAAGACAGCACAAGAGGTGTTCCAAATGTTGATACAGGAACCATTCTTTAATGATAACTTCGATAAGATATTGTTATCAATTATTCCCGATATTGAAAGTATTAACTACGGTAGAGGAGTCGGTTATGACGTTATTTATCACGAACCACCAACAGACGTTGCGGCAATTAGTGGAACCGCAATCAGAACGGGCCACATGACACCAGATGGTGTAATAAAGTACGACCCCACAAAAGGATAGTAAACATTTAGAATCGTAATATGGAAAATAATTATCTAATAATTGGGATACCTAGGTCGGGAACAACCTCATTGATGAGGTCAATTTCCTCAGCTTATAACCTTCCTTTCATATACGAACCATTTAGATTTAAAACGACAATTAAAGATGTTAAAAACGTAGTCATAAAGACACAATTGCATCAGATTGATAATTTAACATATTCAGGTATTATAACTGAGGAACATTTAAAAAAATGTATTTTATTTTATCTTGAATTTTCAAAACAATTCAATAATATTATTTTAATTAATAATGATTGTATGATTGAATTAAATAAATTAATAAACACTTTTGATGAAAATATTATTTGTAGTAGTTTTTGTTGTAAGTTTCATCATGGAAATCCACATAATTATATAAGATTAATAGAAGAAAATTATTATGAAAGAGATACGTTAAATGGTTTAGGAGTTTGTTTTCCAAAAAAATTAATTAATGATTTTAATATAGAAACTAATAAACATTTTGATGAATTTTTATGTAAAGAATTAAAAAATAAATACAATATGCGTTGCATTTGTACTAGTACAAGTTATATACAACATATAGGTTTATATGGTGTGCATAGTAATCCAAGCACCTGTGACATATCAGATAATTTTTTAGGAGAATAAGAATGAGTTCAAGCTCAATGACAAATGAAGAAAAGACCCAACTATTTAGCACTTGGGGAGATAAATTACTACAGCATACTGATGTTCTATAT
>ENA-OSIY01000427-OSIY01000427.1-marine-metagenome-genome-assembly--contig:-NODE-427-length-23375-cov-9.448579_pt1 | contig 23375 bp, 40 predicted proteins | sample MGYA00237884_ERZ534233 | MGnify/ENA primary metagenome ERZ534233 (study PRJEB26412, sample SAMN06343840) | marine metagenome | isolation source: estuarine water | place: USA: Columbia River Estuary... | reverse complement strand
AGTGTTTCTATTTATATTTTGTAGATCTTTAATTTGGCGATCAAAACCAATAAAAAATGGATCATTAAAAAAATCCACTGTTAATGCATTTACCATATTATTCCCCTTTCAAGCGAATAAATTAATATATGGACCCTCTGTTGAGCGATCCATATATTATTATAGCAAAATATTTACAGTTTGTCTACTTCTTTTTAGCCCTTACTTTAGCAAGCGCTTCAAAGTCTTTTACTTTAGTTTCTCCTAGGTATCCCCAGGCATATCCCTCAGCAATCATTTGCTCGTTAACTGAAACTTTAGATCCATCTAGGAATAGCCATCCAAGGATCCGCCCGTATTTTTCTGATGAGTCTATCTTTTCTGTCTTAATGACAAATTCTTTAGCGTCTTTAATCTTAGACTTTACGTATTCTTTAGCTTCAAGCCCTAAAACTTTTTCGGCTTTATTTGTTGTCCTGCTTTCTGGAGTATCAATACCAGCAAGTCTGACTCTTGAACTAAATGATATGTCAAAACCTAGATCAATGTCTACGTCTATTGTATCTCCGTCTACTACGTTATTTACTTTCTTAACATGATATTCGTACATTATTTTTTATCCCAATCTGGACGGGCAACTGACATAACTAAACTATATGGCCGTTTCTTTTTAAATACGCCGTCTCCATTTGCCTGACTGCCTTTAGCATCTCCAGATGTGTTTCCTTCGTATGTAATAAGATTCTTTCCATCATTTGAAACTACAATTCCTACGTGTTCTGTGTCTGTAGGAGTCTTATCAAAGTTAAAGAATACTACGTCTCCAGCCTGAGCTTGCCCAATTGGAACAATTCTCTTATTCTTTGCAAACCATTGTGCTCCTGCATCACATGACGCAAAGCCTTTCTTTGTTGAAGCTGCAACTAAGTGTACTACTCCAGCATCTGCAAAACATCCAGAAACAAACATTGCACACCAAGGTTGGTGGTTCATTCCGTAGTTTTTGCCAAAATGTGTATCGTTATTTTTACCTTCTGTATATTTTTCATCAGCATATTTTTTAGCTGCTGCTACTACCTTTGCTGCATTTGGGTGTATATTATCTGTCATTTTATTCTCCTAGTCGTTTGGTATATCTTTATTTAAAATTTCAATTAATCCATAATCTTTTGCTTTTTTAGTGCCTTCTGGACTTAAAGTAAATGTTGCTTCTAAGTTTTCATCATAATCAACAGACAATAGTCCCTCTTTATATAATTCAATTAAAGATTTGTCTATATGTGCAATATGAGATTCCCATAGTTCTGGAGCTATCTCTTCTGCAATTTCAGTTATGGCATAAATTATTTCGCCATCTTCATCTACGCCTTCAAGGGTAACCGCTCCGATACTTAGATAATACTCTAATCTATCGTCTGAGTCATCCATAGGAATTTCTTCTTCCATATTATATATTATACCCCTAACCTTGAAATGGGTAGGACTTGGTATATTATAGCGTTCCGTCTTGATTCTTGTCAATAGTAGTCTCTACTATTTGCTGCACGTAATCAGAAAAATGTTTCCTAATGCTTCCTGGGGGTCTTGATCCAATGGCGGTCCATATTCTCTTGTACTCTAGTATATTTGCAAAAGTTGTAGGACATATTGTGTCTCCGCTATATTCCTTCAATACAGTCGGAAGCGGAACATGTTTGCTGCAACATTTACATTCTTTTGCTTTTTCTTGATACGTACTCATACTATCATCATCCTATCTATAGCTTCTTGCAATTGTTCAGGCATTCTTGGTGCCCTAATCATATTCATAGCAGAAACGTCTGGGTTATCTTTAGAAAAGTCATTTTCATAACTCATTGATTCATACGTATGAATTTTTATTTCTTCATCTACTTTATGCTTTGTTCTTGAAATTGCATTGTAAATTGATCCGCAAACCGCATCTGCCAAGTCTTTGGATCCTTTTCTTGGGTGGTCTACTCTATCTCTCATGATTTTTAACTGTAACAATTCATCAATCAATAATTGTATATATGGTCCAGTTAATCTTTCCTCTGCCACGATCATTGCCATATCGTCGTAATGCTTTTTAGCAACAGACAAAACCTCTGTATTAATTCCGTATTGCTTAAGCTGTTGCATCATATCGTGAGAGTTCCATCTATCAAATGTGCATACTTTAATTTTAAATCCCCTAGTTTTTAAAGAAAGAATGTAGTCTTTAACTTCGGTAAAATCTACAGATTTATCTTTTGTTGGGGTCCAATATCTAACCGCATCTATTTCTACAATTGGGGCTGGCTGTGAATATTCGCTTGTTATTTTAATACTTACCCATTTTTGTACATGAGACATTGAAACTGCACAATGGTCGTGTTTTTGAGCAAGGTCTACGTGAATAAAATATTCTTTATCTGGATCAGGGATGAACCACTCTTGTAGTCTTCCAAAATTATCTACTGCTAATTGACCAATGCTAAACGCCTTTTCAATTTTTTCTTTTGACTTAAAGAATGCATCTATTGCATCTGGCGGCATACAGGCAAATCTAGATAAAGCATCTGAGGGATTAGTATAGAATGCAGTTTTAAAATCATCAATTTTTCTTACTGGATTAACGTCCCATGTTGGTCTCTTTAACGCATAAACTTTTGGAATTTTATAAGAAAGAATATGATCTTCTTGCCAGTCTATTTCAAACTCATTACCCTCTGTATTGTCTGGCAAATCTTCATCCATTTTAAACCTATGTGATTTGATTACAGTTTCTTTATCAGCTACAACAGCATCGTATCTTTGTTGTATATAGTCATTCTTATATCTAGGGAAAGATAGCAAGATTACCTTGCCAAAATCTGGAAAACGAGAATCTACTGAAGCCCTATACATATCATAAATTGCTCCGCCAGTTTTAGCTTGATCATGCCCAGTTGTATTCTCTACGCTAAAGCCTGAAATTTCATCAAGGATAACAATGATTACGTTATATCCTTCCCAAGCTTCTCTTTCTGAGTGTCCAGAATGTACGGTAATAGATTTATTAAATTTTATTTCAGAAGCTTTGTCAGTATACTTACCAACAAACCATGGGGATCGATCTATCCTTGTTTTGAATCCTTTAAAAAATACGTTGCTAGCCTGTTGAGCATTTATTGCAATATTTATTATATCTATTGAGTCACCAGGAGGTTTACCATAATAAGATGCTGGATCTTTAAGGCATAGCAATAAATATACGGTATACGCCACTGCAATTGTTGAGCAATAGTCTTTACCAGATCCCTTGCCCAATTGTGCAACTATTTCATTTGCGGTCTGCTTAAACCTTATATGTCCTTCTTCTTCGCCAAATAACTTTATAAGAGTAGACTCTTTGTATATCTGTGAACTTTTTTCAATTAATGCGTATTGATAACTTGATAACTCTGGCAACCCAAGATACTCTGGATTACGTACAAATGTTTTTAAATCGACTGGCTTTTCGTCAAACTCTTCGCCGTCAAGGATATCAATTAAATCATTAAAATTAAGATCCACTTACTTCCTCAATGATTTCTATTGGCTCTACAATCCCAGTAATTTGAGACAATCTTTTTGCAACATCCATTTTACATTTAGGGCAGGTAGCTGTAACTTCTTTTAAAATTTTAACAAGTATGTCTTGTTTTCTTTCGGTATCTGCAATTTGATTTGCAATTTCTGCATTATCTAAAAGGCCTACTTCTTGTAGCATGCCTATTCTTTTGCCTTCAATGTCGGCAATTAATTTCAATGCAGTTGATTTAACGTTTAGCTGGCCAGACTGGTCTGCGTCTTCTACAGTTTTCCAGGCTTCTTTAATAAGCATAGCGTAGTGCTTGTCTGCCCCAGAAATGGCCTCCTTGGCCCTCTCTCGGGTGCTGGTGTCGTTATGGACAACAGACTTCCATTCGTCAATTAACTCAACGACTTCTTTGCGCTGGATCCCAGTAATTGCAGATATGCTGGTTGCGCTGTTACCCTTGAGTAGTTCGCTAACAACCATGTTCATTCTGTCAAAGTGGTCGGATAATTGAATTTCCATATCTCATAAGTATACTTTCAGTTGACTGAAAAGTCAATTTGAATTGGCTATTTTGTACAATATTAAGTACCCAATTAGGTCATCAATATCATTATCCCCTGCAAATCCTTTATTGTTTTTAATCCTATTTAATTTATCATCTATTCTAACCTTTAATTGCTCTACAGAATCCGCCGTTGAAAATATTCTAGATGGCTCTAAAGCTGAGTTGCCATAAGATATATTTTTATCAATTAGCATCTGTGCTATCTCTAAGCAAGAATTTAGTATTTTGTTTCCCGCTGGAGCGCTAACTGAATGAAGATATAGATCCTCATATCTAAATTCCTTTACATCTGTATATACTGGCTTTAACATACTATCTCCTAATCAGTTCAAATCGTAGGTCATTATTTTCTCTGCCTACAAATGTTACCTGAAATAACGTAACGTTATCCCAGTAGTACCTTCCAAACAATTCATACAATTCTTTTTCAGGATCAAAATAGTCAAATGTTTCGTGGTGAAAAACTTTCTTATGAGTTGGATCACGATAAGATAATTCGTTGTCCCATGCTGGAAGTCTTAAAGTAAGTTTTCCGCCGACCTTAAGTATCCTGTGACATTCAGACAGCCAATCTACAATTTCTGTATTTAAATGCTCAAACACATCAATTGCATAGACTTCATCCCATTCCTCATTTTCACAGGGCCAAGGAATAACTTCTAGGTCCCATGCTACATCTATCCATTCGGAATGCTTTATTCTATCATGATGCACGGCACCTTGTAAAGGGGTTGAGCCAGACCCAAGCTCTAATATATTCATCGTTTTTGAATTAATCCAAACTTGGTTAAATATCTTTGTACTGTCATAGCGGAAACATTACATTCAATAGCGATTTGAACAACACTTTTTTTCTGGACTACGTATTTTCTATATAGCCATACTTCACTTTGATATAATTTCATATTGAAGTCCACCCAATATATTCTGAGTCAGGATTATTTAATAACCATTGTTGACGCATTAAATTTTGCTTTTCCCAATTAATATTATGGGTAAATTCTCCACATAAAGAACAAACCTCTTCATTTTTATTTTTATATATATGTTCACAAATCATCTTTCAGTCAATACTTTATTTGCATAATGAGCAATTCCAAATGAGTCGGCTACGTCAAAATCAGACAGGGTCAGATTATATTTGTTATTAAAATAGTCAACTGTTCTTTGTTTACGCATTGTACGTAATTGATTCTGATACCAGGAATCTGCATACCCTGGGTTTTTTAATCTTATTGCCGCCTTTTCTTCTTTTGTTGGATTTTTATTTCCTATGTAGGCTTGCCAAGATGACGGTGCTATTGTAATTACTTTACAGCCCGTAGCCATCAGCTCTGCTATTACAACCCCGTAAACATAAGACAATTTAATTACAGCATCTGCTGATTTAACAAATACCGCTCCCTCAACCACAATATAATCTGATTTTAATTCATTAAGCATTGAATGCATTTTGACCTTAGCGTCATATATTTTTTCATATATATCGTTACCCATTAAATTAATCTTTCCCCATTTAATTGGTATATCGTTTTCCATCAAACAAAAAGCAATGGAGTTGGTAGAAGCGTCTATGCCAAGAACCCTGTATGCCTTTGTCTTAACTAAATCAGCTAATGTCATTAATAATCTTCCAGATAGCATTTTGGCTTTCTATAACAATCTTTTTTTCACAGGTAGAGCATACATCTGACTGGTTGTACCTGCTTAATTTTGTCTTACATTTTTTGCAAACTCTTGGCGCACCAAGCCTGATTGCCTTTTTTTCATAATACTTTTCCATAATCCTTCTGTTTGTAGACACTCTGCAACACTCGTCTGAACAATACTTTTGATTATGAGTTCTTGCTTTAAATTTAGAAGAGCATTCCTTGTTTGCACAAATCATATTACTGGCACCTCATATGGCTCTATTTGAACTGTTCCATTCTCCATGCCCCAACATTCTTTTTTAATAGGGCAGTACTTGCAAGCGGAGGTAGACTTTGTAAACGGCCTCATTGGAAGGTCTCCATCTTTAAAATTATCCCAAACCTCACACATCCATATAAACGTATCGTCAATTATTTTTTTGTTTTTATCATTCATTTGAATTGGAATAATTAAAACCTCTTGGGTATTTTTATTTTCGTATAAAAAGAATCCTTCTTTTGCATCTGTTAGCTTCATGTATGTTAATAATTGCAACAGGTGGTTGGGGGAAGGGGCCATTGTAGATTGCCTTTGATCCCACACCTCTTGCTTTGCAGTTTTAATTTCTCCTATTACTTCTTCCCCATTCCAATCCATAACTAAGTCTATAAAACCTCTAATTGGCGGATACTCATTTTTAATTTCTCGTTCTTGCTCTTTAAGCTTGCCAGTTTTTTCTATTAGCTTTTGCAATCTTTCGTGAGCCTGTACTCCTTGAGCCATATTTGCAACTGCAATCGAATCGTTCTCGTCAATAAAGCCTACTCCTGTGAATGCTAAATACCAATATCTAGGACATTTACCATGACCATACCCCAAAGAGCTTGGACTAAATGAAGTTTTAGTCATTAACTGATCTCCACGTTTTGTAGATAGGTAGGCATCATCAAGCATCTTTGCAAAAACTTCTGGATCAAACTTACCAGTTACTTTTTTAAATTTTAAATTGCTTACTATTTGTCTACCCATTATGTAATTGACCAATCAAATAAGCCCCAAGCCAAATGCCTACAATGCCCATTACGGCTGGGAAAACTGGAGGCGCTGGAACTGGCAGTTTAAATGCTGCAAAAACTGCGCCTAAAATAGTTCCAGTCAGGGTGCACAAAAAAATATCTCTTACCATTAATTATACCTAACTACATATTTAAGTGCATCTACTAATTTATCAATAGATTCTTTTGCTGAATAGTATATATTCTTTTTATTGTTATTTACTGACCCAGCTTTGTCTTTCATAATTGTTGAATAGACTGAGGCCATCATTGCGAATTTAGTTGATATGGCTTGCAACTCAATAATCAAATGAGGAGCCTTTGCAGAAGGAACGTCTGGATTCATTAGTAACTTTACCACAATGGCTAAAGCTTTATCTAATTGTTGATCTGCCATGTATACATGCAGGTCATTAAACTCCGTAATATCGTTAATCAACTCTAAAGTATTTTTATCATTTACCATTTTTTATCTCATTATCTATTGTCTCTATTGCGGTTGCAACAACGTACCCAGCTGCATATCCCAAAATTAATGCAAATATTACTCTAATCATTGCTTGTTTTCCTTTTCTTTACTCGATATGGACCTAGGTCAGCCTTTACAGTTCCATCTTTACGAAGCCTAATAATCCTGCCATCTTTAATAATTGTTTTATTAAAAGGTATTTTATTACTTGATCCCATTCTTTTCCTCCCAAAAATTAATTAAATCTTCTAGTATTGCCCACTCAATTATTCCTAGCCTTATTTTTACATCTTCTCCTATAATAATCTTTAAAGCTGGGTGCATATTCCTATTTACTTTAAATGTATCCGTACATATTTTTGCCCAGTTTTCTTTATTTAAATTAAAAGACGACTTAGATTCTTTATAATCAACAAGGAATTGATTCCATTGAGCATCTCCCTTTTGATAATCTCCTCGACCACTATTCTTTTGAGCCTTTGCATTGTCTCTTTTAACTTCTGATCTTTCTGACATCAGTTAATCTCAAAACTATTGTCATGACCATCTGGACATTTCCAAGACATTATCATTTTTACAGCATCCCAAAAGTATTCTTCAGAGTCTTTATCGCACTTTGAACATGGCTTAGTGCCACCAATTCTTTCAAGCTCTGCTTTGTATATCTTTTCTGGCTGATTAATAAACTCATTAATATTTGGCATTTATTTCCTTAATAAGTTTTTCAACTATTTTAGGATTTTCTTTTAAATAAATTACAGCCTTTGCTCTACCCTGAAATCTTTCTTCATCAATTGTATACCAGGCGCCGCCTTTTTCAACAATGCCGCACATCTCTGCTACGTCCAAAGTTTCTCCAATAAAATCTATTCCTAAAGAATCTCCTTGATAATAAAAATCGTATTGTCCAGATAAATTTGGTGGGCCAAGTTTATTGTAATCAATTATCCAGTTAACTGGCCTTCCAACTCTTTGTTCAATTATCTTATCTCCTACCTTTATGCCAGCCTTAATAGCATTTGCTTCGGCCTCTGAAGACCAAAGCTTTACAACTGTTGAAGAAAAAAACTTAACTGCCATTCCGCCCGTTGGTATGTGAGAGGCATGCATGCTTCCAAACTGATTTCTTTGTTGAGATATAAGCACAAGCAGCGTGTTTTTGTTTGCGTAGTTAAGCATTTTAACTGCGTGAGTCATATCTTTTGCTTCGGCACCAATTTGTTTAGTATCCTGTAAATCTTTTAATTCATTTCCATCTTTTTCAAAGTATATTGCTGGCAATAAAGCTGAAATGGAATCAACTACAATTAAATCTACGTCTGCTTCCATAAGGCTTGTTGCAACATCTACCATGTCGTTGACAGTTTTTGCTGAAGAATAAATAAGTTTAGATGAATCCACGCCAAGTTTTTCTGCCCATTCTGGAGAATAAGAATGCTCTGCATCAATCCAAGCACAACTCTTGCCTTCTTTTTGTGCAAGAGCAATCATTTGTAAACAAAAAGATGATTTACCAGAAGATTTATTTCCCCAAACAAGGGCCTGTCTTCCGTATCCCAGTCCTCCGTTTAGAGCTAAATTTAATCCAATGCTTGCAGTTTTTTGTTTATCTATCTTTACATCTACTGCTGATTGAACTCTTGCTCTTGTTTTTGGATCTAATTTTGATAATATATCAGTTATCTGAATTGTCATTATACTCTATTCTTTGATCTTATTATAGCATTAAAACAGGTTGCCGTGAAGTCTTTCACGACTCATATTTGTATTAATTTTATTTTCTAAAACTTCATCTAGGCTGTGGAATATTTCTTCTTTATTCCTAAGCGCTGCATATACATCTAACGTCCTAATTAATATGTCTGCAATTTCTTCAACAATTTCTTGACTGCCTTTTGATTTCCTTATTGCTTCTAAAACTTCGGTAACCTCAGAATGTATTAGGGCTAGCTTATTTCCTATTTTGTCATACGTATATTCGCCATCCCAAAATCCTTTATCTTTTGAATTTTCATGCAAAACGGCAGCAAGGGCATCAAGGCCGTACTCCGTAACAACATCAAATGACTTCATTGGTGCTCCTTAAACTAAAAGTAAATGATGGGCCATCTTCATCATAATCTATTATAAGTTCTTTATTATCCCACTTTGTATCTAAAAATTTTAAAGTTGGAATAGTAATTTTACCCAAGTCTTCTAGTATTGCAACTAGTACTTGATTCATGCTTATTGAAGCTACTAGACCTTCAACGTCATCTGTCATTTTATTTCCTTTACCATTAAAGTCCCGTCGTCTAATTTAGACAACGTTATCTTACATTTCATGCCTTCACGCAATTTTGCTAAAGCCATCTTATACATTGTTGGAAAAGCAATTGCTCTAGTTAATTCTTTATTTTTGTTTGTAAAGACTATATGCGCCATCATCTTACCAGCTTTTGTTTTATATGGCGTATGACTAATAACTAAATGTTCGTCTTCATTAAGGTCGTATTCTTTTCTATATAAATAATCTACCAGCATATCTGAGCCATTAGGGTCTACGTCTGACACTTTAATATATCTAGAAATTCTATTGTCTCCCACCAAAATAAAATACATTTGATTTGTTTCAATTGGTGTTTGTTCGTGATGAAATAACCCTATTGATCCTGTTTCGTCTACTAACTCAACTCTTGCCCACCCAGTTCCTCGCTTAATACTTTTAACCATTCCAAACATAATAAATGATCCTAGGTCATCAAAATCTTCTATTGGTCTTGCTTGAGATTTAATTCTTGGCGGCAAATCTACATTGAAAGTTGGTATTCCTAAATACTCGTAGTAATTTTCTTTTTCTTTACCAGACCTCTTGTTGTCTTCAAAAGCTGCACCACCAATAAAGTTTAATGCGCTTACCGCCCTGCTATTAATTCCACTTCCTTTTTTAGAAGCCTTTTCTATAAAATCTGAATAAGACTTATAGGGTCTTTTCTCCATAATTTTATTAGCTATGCTATCAGATATAAATTTAATTTCTGCCAAACCAAATCTAATTGCATTATCTTGCAAAGAGAAATACATTTCAGACTCATTAATATGAGGCAGCAATACCTTTAATCCAAGACGCTTTGCCTCTATTAGGTATTCGGTTCTTGCGTCTTTATCGTTTTCGTTTTTAAGTATTGAAAACATGAACTCAAGCGGGTAATAATTTTTAAGCCAAGCCGTATAATAGCTAAGCATGGAATAAGCAACAGCGTGAGAACGGTTGAAAGAATAACCAGCATGAGCCTCAAAATTTTGCCATAAGGTTTTGGCTTTTGCCTCAGAAATGTATTCTGAAGCCCCAGCAATAAATTTATCTTTGAACTGGTCGAATTCTTTTGCATCTTTTTTCTTTCCAATAATTTTACGGACCTTGTCGGCCTCGGACCAAGACATTTTGCCTAGGTAGACGCAAGCCTGCATAACTTGCTCTTGATATATGATAACACCATATGTGTTCTCAATGAAAGGCCTTATGTTAGCATGAACATAATTTACTGCCTCTTTGCCATGCTTTCTATTGATATATGAAGCTCCTACGGTATTCATTGCTCCTGGCCTGACTAAAGCATTTGAAGCAACTAAATCTTCAAATTTGTCTACGCCCATTTTCATTAATAAATTTGTATAAGGAGTTGCTTCTGCTTGGAAGACTCCTTTTGTGTAGCCTTCGCTTAATATTTTATAAACATTAGGATCTTTAAAATCTAATATGGATAAATTAACATCTTCTCCAGTTCTAGTTTTTATAGACTTCAACGTATCAGATATAACAGATAAGGTCTTTAATCCAAGTGCATCTAGTTTAATTAATCCTATATCCGCTACTGTGTCCATATCATATGCAACAACTGGTATTCTTCCAGATACTTTATCCTGTGCATCTTCTCTAGATTCTACTGGAGCATACTTTCTAATGTCATCTTTAGCAACTACAACACCAGCAGCATGTACGCCAACGCTTCTTATTTTACCTCTAAGTTTTTCTGCCAACCACCCAACCTCTGGATATTTTAATCTAAACTCTTTGGTATTTGGAGAATCTATAAAGTCTTCAAAGGTGTCTACTGATTTTAATGCACGATTTACTTCTTGAAGAGGAACCATAAATACTCTTGAAGCATCTCTTACAACACCTTTATCTTTAAAATAAGTATATGTAGAAATAGAGGCTACGTGTTTAAACTTCTTTTTTAAGTAGTCTTTAACTTCTTTTCGCCTACGATCCTCAAAGTCTGTATCAATATCTGGGAAATCGTTACGTTCAGGATTAATAAATCTAAAGAACAAAAGGTCGTACTCGATTGGATCTACATCTGTGATACCTAATAAATAACATACAAGGGATCCCGCAGCAGACCCTCGGCCTGGGCCAACTAATATGCTCTGGCTCTTTGCCCAGTTAATCATATCTGCGACTACTAGAAAATATGAGGCAAAGCTTTTATCCCTAATTACCTCTAATTCTTCCATTAATCTTTGCTCATATATGTCATTGCCTAGCCATGCTGGACTCAGGCGTAGCCTTTCTAGGCCCTGGAAGGCCATCTCAGCCAGTTTCTGGTCGGCATTGGTCTTAGGTATAGGGAGAAGGTCTAGACCCTGGTAAAAGTCGTATTCCTCAATTTTCTGGGCTATCTCCATTGTATTATCAAAAATGTCTGTTCTAATTATCCCAGAATTATTAAAGTCACCCTCTATCTCTTTCCTAGATTGAATAAATAAATTATAGTCTTGGAAAGATATTCGTCTATCTGGGTATAAATAATTAAACCTATCTAGCATATTAGGCATTTGTCTAGACATATCAAAGTCTGCTTCTTTATCTGATTTTGGAGAGGTTGATAAAATTAATAAGGCCTCCTCAAGAATCTTGTCTTCGGCTTTTGCATAATGAGCATCTCCAGTAGCCACTGGCTTTATCCCTAACTCATCTGCTAATTCTAAAAGTTTGTTATTAATCTCTGGTGGATTATGTGATTGAACCTCAATATAGAAATCTTCTCCAAAATTTTCTTTAAACTCTTTTAAGACTTCTACAGCATCTTCAAAATTTTCTTTTTCTATAGCCTTACATATTAATCCATTTAGGCAACCAGATAATACAATTATTCCTTCTTTGTATTGTTTTAAAATTTCTCTATCTATTCTTGGCTTGTGATAAAACCCTTCGTTCCAGGCAAGCTCCTGAAGAATATTAATATTCTCTAAACCCTTTTTATTCTTAGCAAGCAATATTATATGGTTGTAGGCCTGAATGCTTTTGTCTGTTTTAGATGACCTATCAAATCTGTCTGTAGGTGCTATGTAGGCTTCTACTCCAAGTATCGGCTTAATGCCAACCTCTTTTGCTGCAATCTGCATTTCTCTATGAGATGAAAGAGTTCCATGGTCTGTAATTGCTATGGTGGTTTGGCCAGCATCTAAAGCCGCTTGGCACAAATCTTTAGGAGAATTCAATCCATCCATTAATGAATAGTATGAATGAACGTGTAAGTGTGTAAAACTCATTAATAACCGCCTAAGCATTTATTTCTAGTGTGATAAAGTCTAGCTTTAATCATTGATTTTTTATTTGGTGCGTACATTTTTTCTTTACAGGATCCGCAATTGAGGTGCCATTCTTTTGCCATATAGTCATAAAGCATTCCTTTATAATCTTTATATTTATTCAATACAAAAGATTGGAATGGATCTGGTATCTCATATGAGGTCATGCTACTATATTACTAAATAAGTTGGAGCCAGTCAATAGACTGGCTCCTGAGTAATGAATTACCAGTCTACGTTACTTGAGGTTGCAGAAGGCTCTTCATGGACGCCCTCGCCAAGATAAAATGATTCTTGTTCTGCGTAGGGTACATTTCGTACTGCTGTCTTTTCTAAATCATACAATTCAAATGCACTGAAATCAAAAGGGGTCTCATCTTTTGCTAATGGAATGATTGTATAACTTGTGTCTGTTTTCATACCGTTTCTTTTAATTCGCCAAACGGTATTTGTGATACTTCCCATTTCACCAGCGTATTCAATTAAGGTAGGGGTAATTGTTTTTCCGCTAGTTCCTTGTGAAAGAATTGCAACGTATGGTGCTTCTTTGCCATCGTCAACCAATACGTTAATATATAATCTTGTTCTAGCTTTCCAGCCAACTTTTGGATCTTTGCGATGTTGTTCGTTTGCCCAGTCTCGGCCTTCGGACTCCATTGTATCCAAAGCTTTTCTACGGTAATCTTTTGGATTAGTATGCTCTAGGGCAATAAAACCACACCCGAGCTTATCATTATAATTTGGTGAATCTGCATCCAGCTCTTGAAGGAAACGAATTTTAACGCTTTCGCCATCTTCAACCTTTAACCAACGAGCTTTGTTTTCATCTCCGCCGTTATATGTTGGCTTATCCAACGCTTTGTTTAAGTCTTTTAGACCTCTTACGATACTCATTTATATCTCCTTGTTATGTAGTTGATGGTATATATCCATCTGTATTGCCATTATATCATTAATTCCAGGTTCTGTATTCTATGTCTGAGGTTGCATTCTTTATACAAGAACGAATCTCTTCTTCAGTCATGTCGCCTGCATCTTTTGAGTTGTGTGGATATATCTTACCATATTCATACGAAGCCCACAAGAGGTCTTTATTCCTTAACTTGTTACATATGTTTCTGCCTAGAGATCTGCCAGCCTCGTCAGAGTCCGTCATGATTGTAATCTTATTAAAGTACCTATTAAGTAAATTAATATTGTCTTGAGATATGTGTCCACCTAATGTGGCAACCACGTTTGGGAATCCAGATTGATGCACACGGATTGCATCAAAACTTGACTCGACAATTATTACGTGGTCACCAATTTTTTTAGCCCTGTTTATGTTAAACATAGTTTTGCTTCTAGGTAGATTTGTACTATTCTTAAATTTCTTTTCAGTTATAGATCTTCCTACTAGGCCTACTGGAATTCCGTCTGGGCTATGTACTGGGACTATTACCATGCCCATATTAGAAGAGTAACCTAGTTTAAAATAATGCATTGACTCTTCGGTGATACCCCTTGATTTAAAATATTCACGAGCAGCAACGTCTGCTCCTAATTGATTGTACATGTTGTCAAGCTTTGATTGCGGAAACTCCACAAAGTCTGGCTTCTCTTCAAACATGTCCGCCATAACTTCATCAAAATTATCTAAAGATTCTTGTTCTTTTGCAGACACATACCTTATTGCTTCGTAATCATTTTTCTGTAAAACCTTTTTAATTAACTCTATAAGGGTGCCAGACTCTCCGCATGATGGATTAAAACAAATGAAAGCGCCTAATTCTCTGCTTACACTAAAGCTTGGGGTATTCCTATTTGAATGAAATGGGCAATAGCACATGTAGTCATTAGAAGTTTCTCCGCCAATCTCTAAACCAATTCCCTTAATTATTGATTTAATGTGTGAAGGGCTGTACTTCGTTGAATCAATTTTCCCTGTGTCATTCCTTCCGAAAGCCATGCTTTTCTCCTTCCTACGTATACTCCATGCAAAGTCATTAGGAACTTCCATGTCTCACCAGTAAATTCTACAGAAAAGGCAGTGTCTATGTCAAGTACCCTGACGTAGCCTTTGTTTCTCATATCGTGGACTAGAAGGTTTTGATATTGATTTTTTATTCTAATCATATCAGAATCGTCTTTGAACTCCACAGAAATTTGAAATCTATTTATTCTTTTGTGCGTCACTGTTTAACTCTGGTAAGTTTTCATATATCTCTTTAACAATACCTCTATTGATATCCCAATCTAGATAGAAATCAAACTCTTGACCGTGACGATTCTTCCTTGAAACAATTTCAATCATGTTGGTTCCTGGATATCTATGTACTGCCATAGCCATGTCTGCATCGTATTCAATTGCCTTAGACCACGCAACTTGACTCATCATAGGTGGGTTATCTTGATCTGAAATGTCGTCTGCGGTAGCCGCAGTAATATCTATGATAGGAATATTGTTTGAGATAGCTAACAATTTAAATTCACGGGATATGTTTCTATTTCTTTCAACCTCTGAATGACTTCTTTTATTATCGTTAAACAATTGATGATAATCTAAAATGACTAAGTCTGGCTTATGCTGATCTATCTTTCCTTGAATAGTTGATGGTGTAACTTCAGTGTTGCCCTCATTAGATATAAGAATAAAACTATTCTTGTTTTCAAATTTCTTTTTACTCCAAGAGCGGAAGTCGTCAATGTTTACATCTCCCCTAGACAAATCACTTGCACGGAATATTCCAGAGCCAAGCATTGTATATATTCTGTCTCTCATATTTTCTGGAGACATTTCTAATGAAACTATCATTGGCCTAAATCCTTGTTCCCACGCCTTGCATGCCAAATAAGAAGTAAACCAAGTTTTTCCTTTTCCTGGCCAACCAATTGCAACTATTAAATGTCCTGGTGCCATTCCAGTAGGATAAGCTTTATCAATAGCATCAAACCCAGTAATGATTCCTGGAGCACCGCCCATTGCATCTGATCTATTCTTAACGGCCTCAAAGTGTCTTGCTGCTGCCTCTGCATCGGTAACATCTAAATCTCTTACGTTGTTAGTGTATCTGCTTAATGAAGCCAACTCTCCTTGCATTTGAGCAAGCACTCTTGAAGCAGCGTCTTCTTTTAAACTAGATCCGCTTCTTAAGATAATAGACTTTAGTCTGCTAGAAAGAAATTCATTCTTTAATTTGTCTAAGTAATATCCTGTTTCCGCCTTAGCGTTTATGTCGGGATCAAAGTCTTTAAATTTTTCTTGAAGAATACCAACCTCTGGAACTGCTTTAAACTTATAGTAATAAGCCTTTAGCCCTTCCCAAATGTCTCTATGGGATGTAAATAAATCATCTACGTTATCTGCAAGCAGTGTGCTTATGTCTTTATTCTTACATACGGCAGATATTAACGTTGCTTCGGTATTCATTACTCCCCTTCCTCAACCATCTTTTTTGTAGCCTCTCTTAGTAAAACCCTATTGGTCTTATCCTTAATAATTTCTTTATTCACCTGATCAATCTTGTCAAAATTATAAAAAAAGAATTGTAATGGGTGCCCGTTCTTGCTAGTTTTAAAATAGTAATCAAGCAGCTCCCTTGTCCTTGTAAATCCAACGCTATCTATTACGTCCTGCATGCCCCATTTTTCCCTAAACTTATTAACTGTAGGAATCTTACCATATTTATCCTTATACAGATTTTGATAATGTGTAATTAGAATATATGGCTCTTTATTGTTTGTCGCTGACACTTAATTCTTTCTCTATCTCCCTAGTTTTTTCTATTAATTTTTCTTCTACAAACTTATAGACACGCTCAGTTGCTACGCTTACTGTTTCGCCATGCCTAACGTCATCATCTACACCTATACCTATTTTAATGCTTTCATAATTGCCAAGGTTTCTTGTAAATGACAAGTCTACCCTTACTCTAGTTTCTGACATGTTTTTTACCGCTTGCTTTTTCTCTTAATTTTTTATTTATTTCTAGCAATATTGCAGCTTCCTTTTTCTCCAAAGAAGCATACTCGGCAGAAGGGGGGCATTCATTACACCAGTGCCCAGATATCTTGCCAAACCTTTTATATCCACATAGGGTCATTTATGTTCCGCCTTTATATGCCTAGACAAGCTATCGCTTGCAAAGATTGCCCAACGAACCGCTATCAATTTATTACAAACAGGACAGATAGCAATTCTTTTATCTGTAGTCATTACTCCGCCTTCCATACTGGGACAAAACCGTTATCGGTCTTAGTATACAATATAATGTTGTGTTTGAAAAGGGCTATCAATTGTGCCCTAGAAGGAAGGTTCTTTGTATAGCCTAGATCTAATATATACTCGTGTAAGTCTAAAATTTCTGACTCGCTAAACATAAACTTAGACCATTTAGACTCAAAGTTGCCTATAGGGTAAACTCTTTGTGGAGTCTTTATCTTACTCTTTAATATATATTCCTCTATTGTTACCCTATGTTTATCTAATAATACGCAAACTTCTTTTACGCTATATGCGTTTTGTTTGTGTTTATTTACTTCAGAGTAGGCATACAAGACTCTTCTTTTGTCTGGATAGCACCAAGCAATTACTTCATCTCTAGCCTTAGACAACTTAATAATTTTATGAAGCTTATTGTTTAAGAAGAAATAACGAAACTTTTTTGATGCAGCCTTTCTCTTTTTTCTAACCATTTTCCGAATTTACTCGTTTCTTTATTAATCATCCATCTTTTGCCACACATTATACAAAATAATTCTGCATGTAATTTTTGTGAAAAGACTCTGTCAATGAATACTCTACCATTACATTTTTGACACCACATTATAAAGTAAAGATCTTTCCGTCAACAACGCAACTGTAGTCTGGGGAAACATGAATCATATTAATATGTGGGTACTTTCCATTTTCAATATGAGCAATAGCAAATCCTTTTTGCCAGTCATGGTGCTGTGTGTATTTCATTCCTGGACCTTTTTCATCACACATGTGTCCTATTTCATACCCACGAAGAGTCTCTCCCTTGCCTTTATTTCTTAATTCATAAGTAACTAAATGAGATGCAATCCTATGAGAATGTCCTCTAACTAAAGATACTTGTAGGTCTTCCATGTCTTTTCTAACCGACCCTGTTGCTGAAATTGAAATTCCATGATGAACGTGGATATCTCCAAAACGTTTCTTTGGCAATTCATTATAGTAAATATAATCGTAGCCTAATGAATCTAAACTCCATAAAGCTTCTGGAGTTACATGCTTGGCATATTCTGGAATTTTTTTATCTAGGTAATCAAAGATTCTAATGTCATGATTTCCTAATGCTGAAAATAATTGTGCGTCTGGTAGCATCTTTCTAGTTCTTGCATAAAACTCACGAGCACCACTTGCTTCAAACTTCATATCCTTTAGCATTAATTCTAAATCATTTAGCACATCGTCATTCTTGTATGCTTTTAAAAATTCTGTTGGCTTTCCGTCTGTAAATCTACTATAACAGGCTTGGTCATCTGTGTCTCCAAGATAATCTACAACGTCTGGTTTAAACCATTTCATTACTTTAAACCAAAGCTCAATCATCTTGTCGTCTTGATATGGGAACTGTTGATCTGAAGATAACATCCATTTTAAATCGTTAGACATTTAATCACCTTACATAATAAAAAAAGTCACGAAGTCGTGACCTTATGTTCTATAAAAGAATTGTAGCATATTGCCAGGTTCTGTCAACTAGTTTTGAGATTTTTGTTGAATCATTACATAGCTAACCAATACAGTGGCAGCTGAAACATTTGATATACCGCTAATAAAATAATTGTCACCATTTTTATAGGCATAGACGCTAATAATAGATTTTTGAATAGGTTGAGCTACGCCAGCAATTATAAATATTGGTTCGGTTTTAGAAAACGAGGTAGGGGCAGTGACTTGCACAGGAGTAGCTACTTTATCGGCGGTAGCTCAAACTAAACTTATTTGGCCAATATGAACTAAAGGAACACTTAACTCCCCTTGATCATTAAGTGTGGCATTAGAAAGACTGCTTTTGTATACATCTGTTAAATTGGTTTGTAGGCTGTTTAATTTTGCAGCATCCAGGGGTTCGCCTTCATTAAAGGTAACCGTCTGATAAGTGTTTGCCATTATAATTTTTCTCCTATGTCGTGCATATTTATTTCAGACTCACTTACCTCTATTATACTATATTTATTTAATCCGTACTTATCAAATGAGTCTGGATCTACTATTTGCCTACGTTTATTTTGTGATATTAGATAGATTTTGGAGTCTGCAATATTTTTTATTAAGCTGCCATCCCTAAATCCCAGTTTCCCAGCAATTTTAATTGCCGAGACTGCCTCGTCTGTAGCGTTTACTGTCGTAAATGACCAAGATTTTACGGCACGATCAGAAATGATCTTAAACCTTTTATTGTCTTTAATCCAGTATACTCCCGAATTAGTTTTAACTGCAAGTCCCGAAGGGATTGCCGTTGGACTACTTACTAAGGCTGTCTGAGTACTCTTGAATAGATTCTTCATGTTCCTTCTTTTTGTCCATAAGTTGAGTAATTTCTGCCCGTAAAATTGCAATTTGAGTTTCATAGTTTGATACTATTTCTCCAATACGTTGTTGTAGAGCAGTAATTACTAATTCTGCTTTTTCCATTTTACCCACCTACCTGATTGTTTAAACTAGTTAATTCATCTTGCAATGATTTTTTTATTAAAAAAGCATTACTTAATCTTAGCTCTAGGGCACTTAAGGAATCTGTATTGATTGGCTCAATTGCAGACTCTTGAATAATCAACATATTAATATTATATATGCTAATTACAGCATTTTTTAAATGCTCATTTACTATATTAATTTTTTCTTGCTTAGTTAATTCCATTAAATTACATCCTCAGTTCCCGTGATTGCTCCCCATTTGCCTAATGGACAACTTGCATGTGGCAATTTTGCTTTTTCTGTCATAAAACAGGCACACTTTTTACAAGTTTTAGTTGCCTGAATTAATGATGGACAATTTAAACAATGATTTTCATATCTATATTTAAATGTTTCATCGTCAACTCTACCAATTTTTGGATTTAAAAGATCCCAAGGTCTGACTTTATCCCCTGCTTGTTTTTCTTTCCAAAGCTGCCATGGCGTTTCAGACATTTTTATTCTTGCACTACTTGTGGTTCTGGGGCAGTAAACTCATTTGTTTCACTGTTATATTTACTGCGTACTGACACGACTCCACCGCTACCAGCTAAATTATTGCTAACATCTAGTATTAATGGGTTGCTAGTAAAAATGGCTGCTAGCCTTGCGTCTGTGTGTAGTATATCTACAACTTCTCCGTCCAAAATAAAAGCTAATTTAATTGGGGGCAGGATAGGTTGCTGTACTTGCTCGGTTTCTTCTGGCATTATTTCTCCTTATTGTCTTATTGTATTATACATAATTTTTATGACTTTGTCTAGTTTATGCTAAGATTATCATATGATGTTCCAACATTATTTGGGGTATATGTCTTAATTATTCCCGCTGCTGTTTCGTTACCTGCATTATATCTGGTTGGGCTAGATAACGTCTTTGCTACCGATTGCCCGATATTTCCTCCTCCAGAATCGTGAGCAGTGGCCGTCACCGTGTTGCCATTTGTAGAGGCTGTTATATTATAAATGCCTATCCACTGAGTATTATCAAAAGCTCCAACCACGTAATTTGATGTTACTTGGCCTGCTGCATATGGAGAGTCCCAAGATTGAACTGAAACAGTTCCAGAAACTGCTGAAAACAATTTTATTTTAGTATTATAATAATATGCAGTGGTGTTTTCTAGTTGATTTACGTTATAAGAATAATTATAGTTTATTCCCCTGGTTTGATAATTTGAGGTATATGATGTTACATCTTGATATGCATAAGTAGCATAGTTATATGCTTGTTGTCTGACAGAATAATAATATGTAGTAGTTGTTACGCTACTATAGACTGCTGTACATGAACCACAATTATCTCCAACATTAGATCCAGTAGATGGGCAATACGAGTTAGAGCCTGAACCACTACAGCTAGCAGATGTAGTTGTTGTTCTGCATCGACATTGCCAGTTTCCAGTTGTACAATTATATTGAGCAAAGCTTGTAGTACCACCTGGACAACTTGGACAATTTGGCGTAAGAGATGTTGACCTGCATGATCCAAAAGTATCTACCGTGCTGGTAGAGCTTACTCTAACAGGAAAAGTATATCCAGTTAAAGTATTAACTGTTGAAGAGCTTGAAGAACATCCACTGCATGGATCTCCAACATTGGGTCCAGTGCTTGGACAATATGAGTTAGAACCTGAACCAGTACATGTTGTGGTAGAGGCACAAACCCCACATCTGGCGCCTACGGTTGATCCTGTACCTGGACAAGATGAGCCAGAAGATGATCCTGAACATGTTAAAACTTGTGTTGTTGAAGGAGTATTGGAGTTAGTGCAATTGCAATAGTCTCCAGACAAAGATCCTAGATTATCTGTACAACAATTATATCCACTGCAAGTGTATGTAACTCCATTTTGTCCACATGGATAAGTTATTGTTGCTGATGGACAAGAGCCGCACCGTTGCCCAACTGCAGATCCAAAAGTAACGTTGCTGCAACAGTTTAACCCGTCACACGATGTAGTTCCAGTACATTGGGCTACAGTATCTGTAGCTGAAGTGTAGTCATAATAAGATGCAACTGCATACCATGAGTCTGCAGCTGTTGTCCAAAAAGCTAAACCTTTACCACCCTTACCGTCTGGAAAATCTATTGAATAATTTTTATCTGCGCTATTAACTGTAACTGTTTGAAGCGGATGACTTGATGCGGGATCGCCTGAAAAAACTGCAGATGAATTTATTGCATAAGAGCCATTTGTTGACCAAGAAGATGTTAGATTACCGTATGAACCATAAATCCATCCCCCACTTGCAGTACCAAGTCCACTTGATACAGTTCTATTATAATTATCAATAAATGTTGTCATTGTAGCAATAACTGGATCGCTATAATAATAATAGGTTATATTATTTGTTCCAAGCACGGCATCCCTGGCATAAAAATAATATGCGGGTGGATTGGCATCAGATTGTAAGATTGTGTACGGATTTACAGAAGTTATATTTGAAGGATCAATTGCTGAAGTAGCGCCATCTGCTGGAGGGCTAGTTTGTGTTGTAAACCATATTCTATTTACAATAGAAGTATAGTTAGTATAAGTGCCAGCAGTCCTCTGTATGTTTGTTCCGACTTGCCCGTTACCAGTAAGTTGTGGTCTTGATGTTTGTATAGGAATAGAAAGAGTCCCAGAAAAAAATGTTTTCCATGATCCATTTATATATGCAAAACCTTTTTGTAAAGTTTTCCATGATCCATTTATGTATGCAAAACCTTTTTGTAAAGTTTTCCATGATCCATTTATATATATATATCCAGCCATATTTTAAGCGTACGTCAATACAATTAATCCATTGAAATCATTTACGCCAGCTGCAGCTACTGATAACATAGATGTTAAGTCTGGGTAAGTAGCTGACGGAGCAAAACCAATTTCTCTTAACGACCTTTGACCATAGGGATTTACTACTGCCGTATTAGTTTTTCCTATGATGGCTGTAATAGTATCACCCGAACTAGATAAGCCTAATCCTCCATTTAAATTATTTAATGCAAATGTCATGGTTCCGTCATTGCCACTTCTATACATTAAAAATTTAGGCCAACCAGCATTAGCAAAAGTTGATGAGGCTGCGACTCCAGAACTTAGAATAAGTCCATCATGGGAATCTACGCTAGTAATATGTCCTATAGCATCTGAGCTATTACCTCCATAAAATGATATTGCGTTAGGCGAAGTGGCATCTGTTGAAGGGTTTAAAACAATTCTTCTTCCACTATTAGAATTAGCGGATGAAATTGTTGATCCATAAATAGTAGATCCATTAATGGTTCCAGATACCGTTAAAACTCCACCACTTACTGTAAATTTTCCAGAGGCGCTTGTTCCATTGTTTGTATGAAATATATTTCCAGAGGGTTCAATTATAATTGCGTTCCCAGTTGCAGATCCAAATCTTGCTCTACCTGGAGTATTACCCGTACCTATACCATCTAATTTAAAAGTTTGACTAGCATTTTGAATTGAATCTCCAAAAAGGGTTAACCCGCCAATATTTCCACTAGAAGCATTTATTATTCCAGTTAAGGTTACATCAGTTGCTGTTAATACTCCACCTGAATCAACTGCAAACTTTCCAGAAGAAGTTGATATTGATGTTGCTGCAAGAGAGCCCAATAGGGATAACGCACCTGAAGATAAGTCAAAGCCCAGTGTTTGAGTTGATCCGCTTGAATATGCAGTAAGTCCTTTTTTAACAGTATATCCGTTATCTGTAAAGTTATTTACAGCACTTAACTCTATTCTAGCTCCGCCAGGAGTTCCTGCTGAACCTATTCTTAGCCATGAACCAAATTGTCCGTTTCCAGCTACAAGATTTTCAATAGATATTACCCCGCTTGCAAGATCTACATAATTTGCTTGTGTT
>ENA-OSIY01000426-OSIY01000426.1-marine-metagenome-genome-assembly--contig:-NODE-426-length-23388-cov-14.843250_pt1 | contig 23388 bp, 39 predicted proteins | sample MGYA00237884_ERZ534233 | MGnify/ENA primary metagenome ERZ534233 (study PRJEB26412, sample SAMN06343840) | marine metagenome | isolation source: estuarine water | place: USA: Columbia River Estuary... | reverse complement strand
TTTCTATGTCCATTCAAAATTCTCAATATACAATTATATCTCAAATTATACTCTTTACAAAATTGTTTTATATTTATTCTATTTCACAAAATGCCAAAATAAAATTAACAATAATGAAGTTTAAATACAATTTTTAATCTTAACATTCATGATTAAAACCCGCAAATTTTTATTTTTATATTGCGTTTATCATTCAAATTTATTAGCTGACAAATATTCTCTATCTAAATTATTTATACGTTAAAATTTAACAGAAAGTCAATAATCTTAATTTAACAAGTTGAATACTGTATATTTTACCGTAAGAAGAAGGAAAAGGTAAATGATATGTAGAATATAATTAATATGTTCAAATCATACAAATATCTAATCAAACCTTCTAAAGAACAAATAACAATGTTAGAAGAACATTTTGGTGCTTGTAGATTTATTTACAATTGGGGATTAGAATTAAAAACGAAAGAATATCAAACAACTGGAAAAACTTTAACAAGATATGATTTAAGTAATCTTCTTCCTGAACTTAAGAAAGAACATATATGGCTTAAGAACATCAATAGTCAAAGCATACAGTCATCCTTAAAAAATCTAGATACAGCTTATACTAATTTTTTCAGAAACAAAAAAGGCTTTCCGAAGTTCAAATCAAAATACAATCCAACGCAATCTTTTCAGTGTCCTCAAAATTGCTCTGTAGACTTTGAAAATAACACAATTTATATACCTAAAGTTAAAAATATAAAAGCAAAACTTCATAGAAAGTTCGAAGGTTTGATTAAAACAATTACAATTAGTAAGCATAATGATAAATATTATGCTTCTATATTGGTAGATGATACTAAACTAATTCCAGAAAAATTAGATTTAGAAAAAGAAAATTCTATTGGATTAGATTTAGGATTAAAGCATTTTGTTATTACCAGTGATGGTGATAAATATGACAATCCTAAATATTTACGAAAATCTGAAAAGAAATTAGCTTTACTACAGAAAAGAATGTCCAAGAAAAAATTAGGATCTTCAAATAGAAATAAAGCTAGAAAAAAAGTAGCAAAACTACATAACAAAATAGCTAATCAAAGAAAAGATTATTCTCATAAATTATCTTACGAAATAGTACACAAGAGTCAAGGTGCTGTTTGTATGGAAGATTTATCAATAAAAGGAATGGTCAAAAATCACAAATTAGCTAAATCTATAAATGATGCAGGATGGGGAATGTTCAAAGAATATATCATTTACAAATGTGAATGGTATGGTAGACATTTTCTTGATATTGGAAGATTTGAGCCTTCTAGTAAAATGTGTTCTTCCTGTGGTCATATAAATTCTAATTTGAAGCTAAATGATAGAGATTGGCAATGTTTCTGTGGTGTTAAACACGACAGAGACATTAATGCTGCTAAAAATATATTAAATCTATCTTTTACTGAACAGAATTTAATCAGATGTATAGGGTTGGAACAACCCAATTATAAGCCTGTGGAGAAAATAGATAGGAAAATCTCTGAATCTATTTCTATGAAGCAGGAAGCCCAGGGGTCTTTAGCCCCTGGGTAGTTCACGCATTTAATTTTTTTTCCTTAAAATTCAAATTTTCCTTAGGGAACCAGTTATCTTTTTGTTGAAGATATTGACAGGTTTTAATATAATCGATAGCGATTTGTGTTGGTCGCCTACCATTCTTAGTAATCTTGACGAAAGGTCCATTAAAACTTACTTTCTGATCGCCAACATCAAGAGAAAATGAAAGTCCAGCAACAAGAGGTGGTTCAATAAGGTTAACAATATTTGACTCTTGTTCACGGCACATTGATGAAAGCGTTTTCACTCCAACAGCTTCAATCTGACCTTCTTGAACCAAATTGATAAGATAATTTCGTGATGAATATTCAAGACCAACACAAGGGTCAATATTTTCATGTTTAAGAGTCTTATGAAGCAATTGTTTATTAATCATATGAGACTGAACTTTAGATATACAACTTGCTTCTGCTACGACCATCAAACTATCAAGTAAATTATACGCATTTCTTGCAGTATTTTTAGAAAGTTGAGCCATTTCTTCACAAATATTCATGTCCAAATCAATTCCATAGATTCTCTTGCCAGCAGTGTGAATCATTTTAGTCAATTCAGGCTTAGTGTAAGGTTGCAACATTGACTTAGTTTGAAATCTAGACAACAGGGGAGCATTCAAATCACCAGAGTGAGTTGTCGCACCAATACATGTAAACCTAGGCAAATCAAATGTCTGTTGCTTCTGGAGAGACTTGTTGTAGGTGGTGAGCTTAAAATCTTCAAGCACAGAATAAAGATGTTCTTGAATCTTAGGGGCAATTGCATGAATCTCGTCGAAAAATACCACATCATTTTGCTCTACAGACTTAAAGACGTTATAGAGGTCATCAAAGGTACGAATATTTGTAGACATGATAGAGTGAAAGTTAGTGCCAAGTTCATTAGCCATTACATTTGCGAGAGTTGTCTTACCAGCACCTGAGAATCCAAGAAACAACATGTGGCTTGGGCAAGTTCCAGTCTTATGAAAAGCATCTACCTTAATTTTAAGATATTGCTTGATGTTATCTTGACCTACAACTTCTTGAAAGGTCTTTGGGCGAAAGTTATTCTTTGACATAGGGTTCTCCAATTAGGTTGATTTATTGTAGCATGAGATTTTAACAGATGCAAATCCTGTAAAATAATCCCATGAAAAATCTTGTATGCTTCATCTGCCACGATTTATCTGATGCCTTAAAATACGCTGGATGGACAAATACACTTGAAAATTTCCATCGGTATTTTTTATTCGTTGGTAATCAGATGTATGAAACGTCTTGGATGAAAGATACTGATAAATTCTACCATATAAAGAACCTTGATCAGCTACCAGATTGGAAAAATATTGCTAATCGATTCTTTTTCTTCTTCTCAAATGTAAATTATATTAATCTTTTAATATCTTACGAAGTAGGCACAACAGATCTAAGAGTTTTAAGCCAAATCGTGAATGAAATGGATAGAACTTTGCAGCCTGTACACATTTATAATATCTTTGGAATTTCTAAGGAATATCTTGTTTTTCATGGCGATACTATAGAAGAGCAAAAAGTAATAATTAAATCTGAAATGACCCAAGATGAAAAGACGATAGAAACGATAGATGCTGCTCAAGGTAAAGAAGTTAGTTTAGAAACTTTCCTTGAGATGACAATTGATAATATTCTTATTGGTAAGATTGTAATTAATAATAAGCAAAAACTAGGCAATCTAATTAATGTAGCAAATATCATCACTTCTTATTCTGGAAAAGCAAAAGACCTTGAAACAGTAATCTTAAGCAAGGAAGAGTTTGAAGATAAAACAATTAGAGAAAGTTACAAGGGGAAAATTGCTTTAGTGTTGACATCTGATAAATCCCCATTAAAAGCAGAAACCACCAGAATTAATAAAATATATTGTTCTGATGGTTTCTTAGCTGATATTAATTTAATCTAATCTACTCAGGTTCAGCACTACCTTCAAATATTAAAAATTTTGTTTCTGGGTAACGTTCAAACCACTGATTAAGAGTTTCACGACAATGTTCAGCATATTTATAATGAGCACCAACACCTGTACGCAATTCCATTTCATATAGGAATTTATCAGCAGTAGTAGTATGTTCAAAATAATACTTATGCCCTAAACTTGTGAAATAAATATACTCTGGATTGTCCTTAAGTAAAGATCTAGAATATTCTGTAGTAGGCTCAAAACTGTTATAAAGATCCCTGATTTTACTTGTTAGGTCTAGGTCTGTAAGTTCAGCAGTTAATTGATCCGTAGCACCATAGAATCCAAGAGGTAAGAGAGGGCAATACTTAGTTCCTGTACGATGGCGATTCAGGTCCCTAATTTCCCCAAAACTAATACCTTCCCAAGAGAATTTTACTGATGTTCTACATGCCATACTTCCAAATGGTGAGTATCTATTAGTCCTAAATTGACAAGCTGATGCCATAAGACCAGGTGGATATTGCAAATCTTCTACATCAAAGTAAGAGTGTGTTTCATTTTCAGAAAGAGGCTTGACAATTTCAGAAACCATGACAAGTTGATTTCTTTCATATTCCTGATACTTCTTAATAGCTTCTGTTGGCTTTGTATGTTTTAGAAGTCTAGGTGCGCCAATACTCATCTGCTCTGCAATCCCTTGTCCAATAAGCTTTAGTTCCTTGAGATTGCTTGCTTGAAGATGTGCTGAAATATTTGCCCATGCTCTAGCGGATTGAACCATCATTACACCAGTTTTAGAGGCCAAAGGAATATAAACTCTAGCACGATCAAAAGCATAATTTCGCTTCATTCTTGCTACAGCCTTCTTGTCCTTGTCTGCATCTGAATCAAGAAGAGACTTAGGAATTTTAGTGGCTTCTGGATGTAGATTTGAAATTTCCGTCCAAGTCTTTAAAGCTTCTTCATAAAAATTAAAAGCTCTGGTGTTATAATTGTTAAATTCTTCCCTAAGATGTTGAGGAATTCCAAGTGTATCAGCATCAACAACTCCAGAACTATCCATCTTAATATATCTAGTGGAGCATTCTTGACCGCCAGCAGTAGGAGATAGAGTCCAGAGAATATATGCAGCTAATTGAGAAACACCATCAATAAACAAAGCAATAGGAACAAGGTCGCTAAGCGACGCATGACCGAAGTCTAAAAATTTAAAAATACTATCAATAGATTTTTCTTGATTACTTGGGTCAACTTTAGCAAGAATAGCATCTAACCCCTCATTATTTCTAGAATATCTTGCACCTGTAGAAGCTAACATCTCAGGAATAAGAGCGTGACAGCCTAATTCATCTGCCTTTTGTGTTGGTTTAATTGATACGTATTGGATTTTCATTTTACTTTTCTCGTTAAGGCATCCTCAATGGACCAGCCTTGTTTTCTTATTCTACTATGCATAGTATCAGCTTTAATGCCAGTAATTTCTGACCATTCAGCTAATGTTAAATTTTTACCATCATATTCATATCTAACGTTATTGGTTCTATTTCTTGCTTGTGTCTTTGCATCGACCCATCTGCAATTTTCTGGGCAATAATTTCCATAAACATCGATTCTATCTATTGAAGTTCCTTGTGGCCTTTCTCCCATATCCTCTAAAAAATTCTCAAAAGAAGATCGCCATCGTTCGCACATTGTTATTCCTTTTGCACCATACATATTGTAATTTCCGCTCTTAGGATTATAACAACGTTCAATTATTCCAGACCAACTATTATATATAGGAGTTCCAAAATAGCCATGTTTAGCATTTGCTTTGTTTCTTTCAGCTAATTGTTTTTTATGAATGCATCCACATGAATTTATTTTCCCACGTTTTACATCATATAATCTAGAAACTTTTAAATTTCCACAATCGCATTTAAAAAGCCAAAATTGTTCATATTTTCCTTTTATATAAGATAATTCAATTGGCTTTAACAAACCATATTTTTCTTCCATTTTAAAACCTTAGGCTAAGAATCAGAGCGCACTTCCCCTTTGTATGTATACGGTTAATCCTTAGCCTTGTTTGATTATACCGCACTGAGCAAGGAAATACAGAAGAGATTTATTAACTTTATAAATAGCGTTCTTTTCTTTATGGAGTATACCCGATGAGTGTAGTTTTTTCACAATATAACCAGAGATTACAAGCCAAGGCATTTTCTGGAACAATCACTGGTACATTTGTTTATTTTACTTTACCTTGGTGGTCTAGAAGCGAAATTGAATCAATCAGAGTTTGGAATACAACTGGGACGAACACCTCTAACTATAACATTTATATATTAAGCAATGGTGCTCACTTTAGATTTTCTCCAACAGAACAAGACCATTTTAGAGGTATGGCTGTCAACGTAGCTGTAAAATCTGATCAACTATATACAGGTATTGCAAATTTCAATCCACCTATTTTTGTAGAGAATGAATACAATGAAAATGAAATCTACATTATGGTGGATCTTGGAGCATCTAAATCAAATATCAATGTTGGAGTAGACGTAGTAGGAAGAAAAGCTCTTTACACAAGATCTGCATTAGGCGAACAAACAGATACTTATAAGGCTAGGGATTACAGAGTAATTATTGGTAAGGCTCAAGTTGGCGGTGGTGGTACTGGTGGAACAATTTATGATGTTAATGCTGCAATGCAAAATAGAGGAAATTTAAACGCAGATCAATGTTCTTTTAGTGCAGCCTCGGATTATATTTATGTAGGTTCTTCTGAAAGAATTAGACACTTGCAATTTAAATTATCTCAAGGTGCAGTTACAAATACAGTATTGACAGGTGAATATTGGAATGGCTCTGCATGGTCTACTACATCTCTGACACTTTTAGATAATACAAGTACTGGGAATTCAGACACAATGAAATTTTCTGGTCTTGTGGAATATAAAAATCTTCATTATGCTCTATGGAAGCCAACACAATTAGATGGTACTGGAACTAAACCATTAGATCCATTAGTAACAATGATTAATGCTGTAACTGCTGGAACCGCAAGGGCAATGATTACAAACTCAAACCCTGACAGATATTGGATGCGATTTAAAGTTGGCGATGTTACTGGAGGAAGTATTTTGATAGACTCCATAACACCAGTCAAGGAATATTACTAAAGAAAAAGCCCCCAGAAATGGGGGCTTTTTTTATGCGAGCTTTTCTACATAAGAGAATGGCACTTCAATTGGCTGGTCTCTTCCGAAAAGGGTTATAACTACAAATAGCTTTTCCTTTTCCTCATTAATATCTTGAATCTTACCTTGCAAGTCTGAGAATGGTCCAGAGTTAATTCTCACCATCATATCTTTAGACCATTTATCTTTAAGTTTATTGATATTTTCAGGGTTTGCAAGAGCTCTCATATCAGCAATGTCAGATTCTGGAATAATATTTGGCTTTCTGGCTCCTGATGATACAAAGTTAGTGACACCTGGAGTTTGTCTTACGATAGGCCAAGTTTCTTCGTCTAATACCATCCTTACAAATACATATCCAGGATAAACTTTCTTTTCTACGATTTGCTTCTTTCCGTTTTTATTCTGCGTTTCTAAGTCATGAGGAATAAACACTTCTAAAATTTTCTTAGATAGATTGCCAGAATTAATTCTTTTATCTAGATAATCTTTGACAGATTTTTCCTTTTGGGTCATGACGTGAACAGCATACCAATGCATTCTGCCAGCCATTTTATCCTCTCTTCTTATTTAGTTGATTCTTACCTACCCACATCCATCCTTGAACATAAGCTCCATCTTTTGTGATAGAAACATTAGCATCATCATCTACAAGGAACATCTCATCTTCTGTGTAATAAAGCTTCTTGGCTGCTTCGATATACTTCAGATTAGTTACGTTAGATTGTGTGGTGCGATGAAAAGCAAACACATCCATGAATCCCTTGAGTGAATCATCTTTGCGAGCTACATTTTCCAGATTATAAAATTCAGTCCCAGTCAAATACATATATCCTGAAACTGGAATGGTCGAGTTCTTCTTTAGTTTTGGCATTTAATTAACCTCCGATACGTCTCTATTGTACCGTTTAAATATCGGCTGTCTAGTTATTTATGAACTTTTTTTGGGGAAATTTTATGTATTTTAGAGAATAGATAATACAGGGGTAAAAACATGAAGAAAGATTTAAAAGCTTTAGAGATATTGATAATTTGTATTGCATTTTTAAGCTTAATCTCTTTAATTTCACCCATATTAATATTGCATTGGCCCTATTTGTATAAAAGGTCTTAAATTAGATTTTAAGTTAAATAATAATCTGAGGAAAACAAAAATGAGAATTATTCTTTCTAGCTGTAAATATCATGAATCTTTGGGAAATTTTAAGCAAGCTGATATTAATGACAAAATCTTACAAAAAATTGCTAAAAATCCTGAAGGTAATCCAATTGTTGAAAAAGTAGATTGGAAAAACCCTGATATTAAGCCTGGTGATATCTCTAGAATGGAAAAAGAAATTTATCCAGAAGGTTTCCATTTATTCACAGACATAGAAGTTCCAAAATATTTAAACCTTACTCCACGACAACAAGCTGCAATTCCTAAGTATTTAAGAGATAAAGCTGAAAAGAAAATTAATGAAGTTGCTGATGAGTATTTAGTTGAAGATGATGTTGATAGATACATTGTAGATGGAATGAATAATGTCTTCTATGCAATCATGGCTGTAAGAAATGATGATAAAACTATTGAAGTTGAAGACCTTACAGTTGTTCCAGGCAGAAGAAGAGTTAATTTGATGATTGCCTTGGAAAGAATTTATCATCTCCTAAAACCATATCAATCTCAAGAATTTTCTATTATTGGATCTGCTAGAAAAACCACCTCCTGGCCTATGATTAAAAATATGGCTAAAGAAGGATGGTTGATTCCTGTAGAGGGCGATAGCATCAGAAGTGTTCAAAGAGACGATCAAGGAAGAGTTGTTGATATGAACACTAGTATGGAAAGTATTGGAGGAGAGCGCTTACACGACTTTGAGTTTAGGTTAAATCTTCCATCCAGTTTGCCAGATTATATCCAAAAGTATGCTAAAGAAGGCTACGAAACTATTAAAAAAGAATCAACTAAGAACTTCTTCAAAATCAAAAGATAGTTGTCCGTAGAGAATATCCTTCATTTTAGAATTAGGTATGCAAATATTATGAAGGATATATCTTAAAACATATAATTGCTGACGATCAAGATTAAGATCAAAATGTTTGACAATTAACCTAAGCATTTCTTCTCTGTCTTCAGGGATTGTCAAGTCATTATGGAGAGCAAACATCCCTGAATCCATGCCTAAAGAATATGAATCTGTTGAAAATCCAAATTTATCATATAGCAAGCCACGATAAGAACCTTTGTCTTTGTAGTAGTTTTCAAAGATTGTATTTGTAACATGGAAAAACATAAGCAATTGATTATCTTCGGATAAAGATTTAAAATATTCTTTTGCTTTTACTTTATATTCAGCTCTTAATTTATCTTCGAGATCAAGCATTTCTTTGTATTCATTTGAATTTAAATACTCAGAATAAGAATCATAGATTTTATCATCTTTTTTGTACGATTCACTCATTGGATTACCTGTGCTTTCTCTAATTGAATCTTCTTTACGCTGTCTTAATTCTTCCCAAGTCATATCAATATTCTACAGCTAAATACAAGGTTCAACATCAACATTTTCAACATCGCATTTTCTAAGAGCTAATTTATAATCTCTTAGTTCTAATTGAATAATATTATGTGATGTACTGATGACAAATATATTTGTTCCAGTATTCAGACCAAGTTCTGCCATTCTATTTGCATCCTTACCTTTTACTGAGATAACTTCATACTTTGTTTGTTCATCCGCACAACACAATTTCAATTTAATTTTCGCTTTCTTGTAAAAATTCAAAGCCTTCTACAAATCTATATTCTGGATTTTTAATAACTATCCAAATATCTCTATCAAAATCTCCATCAGTGAAAAAATATCTATCTACTAAAAGAGATCCAAGAATTTTTTCGTAGACTAATCCATTTCTTAAAAATATGTAAACTTCCCTATTTTTAACAATCTTTTTAGCTATACAGCCTTCTTCTAACAAAGGCTGTACCTCGTCAAACAACATAGGGTCTCCAATCATTTGCCTTAAGATCAGAAAGCTTAGGGGAGAACAAAATATGCTCTCCCTTATCATTTACAGTAAAAAGAATATCTTGGTCAACACATAGATATTGAAAGGTTGGCCAAGAATGTCTGCAAACCTTATCGTTCTTATGCAATAATTGAGTTACTTCGCAAAATGTCATTTCACCACCACAATTCAAACCAAAGATTAGAAAGAAGCCCTACTGCTTTTCTTACATCATCAGTGAGTTGCTCTCTTTCTGTACTGTCTGTACTTTGATAATATCTGTCAGTGGAATAGTAATTTTCAAAAGCACTAATGATAAAATTTAGTTTTTCATTATAAGATTCTACTGTCTCACCATTAGGAATTCCATTATTTACTTCAATGAATCTTTTTAGCCTAGGAATAATAAATAATGCTAAAGTGCGGTCAATATGCCATGTTTCAGTGTCATCGAACCCATTCTCAAATCTTTGCTGTTTATACTTTTCAAGAGAAGTAGGGTCCTTGCCATAAATTTCTTCGGCAACACTAAAGTTTATATTCTTGAGACCCTCTGGCTTTATAGATAATTGCAAGTAATCTTTTGATTTCTTCGGGGTCGATTTTAATTCTTTTTTGCTCATCTTTACTCATCATCCATCTTGTCCGAATTTTCAAACTTATGCATTCCACAAGCAATACCCCATGCAGCTAAAGCACCAAGAAGAAATTCAGCAGTCAAAGTGCCAAATCTAAGCCAAGTGTTAACAATAATAATAACAGAAAGGGTAAACCAAAATAAACCTGTCATTAACAAACCATCTTTTTTCTGTTCCATTTTAATCCTCCACAATATACCAATCAGTAGCCTCAATGTCTTGCAAATAAGGACAAAAGGGTTGCCATTCATTCTCATAAAAAATTACAAAAAATGATAGAGGTGTGAGATCTTTGTAATTCTTTATAGGCTCATCTTTCTCGTTTTCATCATTAGAAGCAATACCAATAAAACATCCTTTTTCCATATTAACTCTTGCAGCAAATCTACCGTCCTTAAGATGTTTTAGTACTTGCACAAATCTCATTCTTTAATTCCTCAAAACTCTTTAAATTCTCGCAAAGTGTAAAATGATATCCCATTTCAAGGGACTCATCAAAGTTCTTCTGAAAGCCAAACCCTTTACATCTCTTAGAACCTTGCCCATTACAGACACAAACTCCAATGGGTCGGTTGTTCTTGATGATGAAACTTTCACCATACTTGTCTTTTAAATACTCAATAATATCAAAATCAGTCACTAAAATTCACAATCCTTCATGGCAATCCCCTCAAAATCATCATCTTTGTAATTGATGGCATTTAAAAGTTGAGTTGGAATTTCGCTCCATGAATAGTCTTTTAAAAGTTCTACATCAAAGGCAGATAATTTACTTGACCATCTATCATAATCATTGTATGTAAATTTATAAGCTTTTTGCAATACATTATGATCATAGGTAAAATCTAAATCATTATATTTCATAGCCTTTACGAATACAAGTACGTCAGCATCGATTTCAAGATATGCATAACCCTTTTGATTCAATATATCTTTACCACTACCAAGAAAAGAGAAATTAGAAATATACTCTACAATTGAAAGTTTGCAAAGTAAATCTACAGGAACTTTCCAATAATCTTTAATGCCGGTATCTAAAGTTTGAATTACCATATTGCCCTCGCTTCTACTATTATATCACAAGACAGAAAGAGCGCAAGTTACTTCTTGCGCTCTTCAATAAGTCTTTTTTCGATTTCTTTTTGCTCTTCTGGACTAAGCTTCATGAATTCTGTAACAGACTCTACATCCCAACCTGTTTCCCGGAGACGTTGTTTTTTCTCCTCACTCATCTTCCTCTTCGTCATCTTCTTCAAGCTCCTCTGAATAAATCACTTCAGCCAAAACATCAGGCACAAGCTCCCAGACAAGACCCTTTTCTTCTAATAGGTCTGTATCCCAAGAATCTAGTGTATCAAGCCAATCTCTGTAATCATCAAAATTTTCATCAAATTCATCTTGTAATGTCTCAAAATCTAATTCAAATTCCTTACCATAGAACTTCATAGCCTTATCAAAAGTTCCACAATCCTGATCAATTTCAAGATATGCAAAACCCTCTTCGTTTAAAGCTTCAGTTCCATTTCCAAGATAAGAATACTCAGTAATAGCATCAATGAGATTCAATTCATTAAGAAGCTCAAGACTTACTTTCCAATAGTCATGACGATAACAATCAACAGCCTGAATAACAATCTTTTCCATAATTATTTTTCTCTCTTTCTACTCATTTTAATAAGCTTAATTATAATATTAACCAGTAAAGCTATAATTGCCACAGGTATTCCAACCAAAATAACTAAAATAAAAGGCCCAAAAGGAAGCAAAAACCAATGAGCTGTGTTAAGAAAATCTTCCATATTAATCGTTACTATTTACTTTCTGTGGCTTGATTTCTACACTATAAGCCACTTTTTCTTCTTCAAAACAATATCTCAAAGCTTCAAGAAATTCTTTTCTATCATTGTAATAAAGGTATTGAAGCATTTTAACCATCTCTTCTTCTGATATTTCTTCCTCTTCTTCAGCAGTTATATCAATATCAAAAGATAAATTTAATCTATATTTTGCCATGTTCTTATTATATCACATTCAAAAAATACGTGCGGTTACGTGCGATTTACGTGCGGTTACGTGCGATTAATTAATAACTTCCCAATCGTCATCTTTCAATATATCATGGAAGATTTCTTGAATTTTGTATTGAGCTTCTTGGGGACAATCAACATTTCTGAAATAATACCAACATAGAGCGGGAGAATATTGCACCCAAGCGTATCCGTATTCCATATAAGCTCCTTCAGGCCATTTAGACATACGAATCTTCTTGCCATCTTTAAGAGCCACTAATGCTTCTAATCCTGACATTCTATAATCTCCCAATCATCACTCAAAAATTCAGTAGCATCAACAACTCTATTGTTCCAAATAAGTCTTCCGCCAAAACCCCATCTTATTTCATTATGTTGATCTAAAGCACCAAGCATCTGAAACAAATACTCACCTTTTTTCCAATGAAGTCTTCGTACTTGATAACCTTTACGAATTGCTTTAAGTGCTTTTAATCCAGTCATTTCACAATCTCCCAGAAGTCAGACATCAAATCTTTAGGAGTAAGATCTAGTGTTGAGTAATATTGTGTCCTACATTCTACTCCATCCAGAACTTCCCAAAAGTCAAAAGTGTTATCTTCCTTGTCATAGGTTAGATAAGCAGTTTCGCTTTCCCAATTAATCTTACGCACACGCTTACCTCTCATGAGAGAATCTACTACTTCAGAGAATTTCATCCACTACCTCCCAATCATCATGTAAAAACTCACCAGCATTTATAGCATCAAATAGCCCAAGCATGTCTTCAAAATTACTATCAACTATATTGAAACCATCATCTAAAATATATTTCAATTCTTCATCTGAAATGTCATCAAAATTTTCCCTAACAACATGCACCATCCATTCACCAAAATAATCAGTGACTTTGCATTTTTGATTAGGCTTCCAGGATTGCCTTCGTAATGTTTTGCCAGATTTAAGTAGAGACAAAGCTTCAAGTCCTGTCATTCTTCATCTACCTTTTTGTTAGCGTCAACAATATGGTCTGGATCCCAAATATCAATATCCCAATCATCAGCAATTATATCATGTGGGTATAAATCAAGACCTAAAGATGCCAATTCATATCTTCTTTCAATGTCATCTGAATATTTTACGAACACAAAACAATTTTCATCTTTGTCATAGAACATGTATTTGCCATTTTCCCAACAACCTCTTGAGATTGGCTTACCTTCCATTAAAGCATCAACTACTTCAGCAAATTTCATTTTACAATCTCCCAATCATTAGCAAATAAGTCTTCAGGTGATAAATTAAGTCTATAGGTGATGCATTCGTAATCATCTTCTTCGTAATCTTCTTTAATATGGTAAGCAAACCAATTTTCTTCTTTATCAAGATACAAAAATTTACCATCAGCCCAACCAGTTCTTGAAATTGACTTGTAATCCATTAAAGCATCAATTACTTCAACAAATTTCATCTACAATCTCCCAGTCGTCTTCAAGAAAATCACCATTATCAAGAGCATCAAATAAACTAATATAGCCTTCAAATTTAGGGTCATTTGGAACATATTCTGGGGCTTCTTTGACATCAGAAAAATAAGCCCTACATTTTATATCAGGTTCCCAAGCTTCACGTCTTAATGTAAACCCATCTTCTAATTTATGCAATGCTATCATACCAGTCATTCTTGTTAACTTTCTCAGGCTCAAAACTATACTTAGCTTTTGGATCTAAAACTAAAAATTCAACATTTTCCCATTCATGCATCTCAGAATTCTTGTGCAAAAAACAGTATTCTAGAACATCATCTGATAATCTCCATTGTGATTCACCATTATCATGTTTTTGAATCACTTTAAAGCCCATTTTAAGCTTGTAAACAACATCGAAAGAAATATTAAACATCTATTTTTCCTTAAACTACATTGGGGGCAAATCGTAAGCTCCACAAATCGCATCCATATCAAAAGTATACCCGTTTGAAAAGTTTTCTCTAAAGCATTGAATCTCTAAATAATAACTCTCCCTATCCTTGAAAAAGAAAATTCTAGGATCTTCACCACAATCTTTGAGAATCTTTGTGAAAAGCAATCTTCCAGTTCTACCATTACCATCTATAAAAGGATGCACTACTTCGAACATATGATGAGAAAGAGATGCTGCAAGAACTCCAGAGATTTTCTTTTCATAATTTAAATTTACTAAAGCTTGTGAAAATTTAAACCATCTGTACATTAAATCAGGAATTAAGATAGGAGAAGGACAAGTTTCATGACCAATCCAAACATCAACTTCTCTATATCTACCAGAGTTATTTCTATCCTCAAAAAAATCTACTTCTCTTGTTAAAAATCTATGCACATCAAGAGGAGTGGAAGAGTTTAATTCCCATCCATCTGACAATACAAAATTAAGTGCAGCCATATGATTATCAAACATTAATTGACCAGGTTTATAACAAGGAAAACCAGGTTGAGGATCGATAAGTCCACTTTCTTTAACAAAAATGTGTTTCCAATTAAAGGTACAATCTTCCATAATTAAATTCCAATCAAAGCAAAAAAAATGCTCCTAATGATTAACAATAGGAGCATACCATGAATTCTAATGTATGTCAATCAGATTCAAAATCTTTTTCTAATGTTTCTCTTATATTTTTATCCCATAACAAGTCAGCATCAAATCCAAAATCATTCACTTCAAAATGCATCCAAACGATCTTACCATCTTCGGATAATTCAATGCCTAACATATCTTCGTATTTAAAATCCCAAACTTCACATACGATTTTAGCAATAGATTTAAGATATTTATGAAACTTAAGATAACTATAGATCCTACCACGTACATATTCTTCGCTATAAATAGTTTCAGTGCTCATTACGATCCTTTAGATGCTGCACTTGAATACAATCAACTTCTTCTACAGTATCAATAACTTCCCAATCTTCAGCTAATAAATCTAAATAGTCAAGAGTACAGACTCCAGCATATTTACCGATTCCCTTATTTGGCAACCAACTTTTACGCCTGATTGTTTTTCCAGCATACATTTCACTTAATACATCGTTGAATGTTCGTAGATGGAAAATTTCCCAATCTTCTGCAAATAAATCTTCGGCAGTAATATTGACATCAGAGTTATCATAGTCATCAGGAGGAAATAAACAAATTTTAGGATTGCCTTCTCTTGTAACAATCTTTCCTTGTGCAATCATCTTTAAAGCCCATGTAATATCTCTTTTCAACTCAATATTATTCTCATAAGCAAAAACTTTAAAATCACTACCAACAAACTTATTATTAAATTTATCCTTAGGCATAGGTAAAATCTTCCAATTGTTAAAGCCCTTCCAATGATCAAACTCTATAGGAATCTTAAATTCTTGTGCCTTTAGATCGTACAAATAGAAATCTTTAAATTTACAAGCAATTACAGAGGATGAATTATTACCTTCACCAAAAGCGAAATATCTTCCAGTGAGTAGAATCCTTTTAGCTTCTTCAAAAGTAAAATTTCTTCCCTTGAAATCAATCTCATTATTTAAATAATCAAAATATTTCTTTGACATTTTAACCTCACAATATTCTACCACAAAAAATTAAAGGCCTGATTTCTCAAGCCTTTTCATTACATATTCTTTTTAGCTTCTTGTAGAGCTTCAATTAATTTATCAAGCTCTTCTTCATTCAATACCACTAAGTCAGAATCAGCATATCCATCCATAAGAATTTTTAAACGGTATTTCCAATTAAGCTTACCATTATTAAATCCATAGTTCCAAAGAGCAATGTTTACTGATTTATGCTCTTTATCATGTCGAACATGTAAAGAATGACATAAACAATCGCAATTAATTATAGTGGTATCCATAAATCCTCAACTAAAATATTCTTTAACAACATTCCCAACAACATCATATCGCTCATTCATGATTGTTTCATTCATGATTGATTCAGGATTGTAATCTTCTTGGGCCAAAATTGCTTTTAAAACAGATGGTGAACATCCAGAAACAAGACAAGTTCCATTCTCATCAAACTTCACAGGCATTTTACCACCAGAAGCATTAACATTCCAGAAAACAAGCTTAGGTCTTTTGTATCCACTCATAGCATATTTCTTTTCAATTTGCTGGAAGTTTGTTCGCTTATTGGATTTACATGCCATATCAAATTCCATGTCAGAAACAATAATCAAAGTTTCAGGCATATCTTTTGCATTAATTGAATTGTTCTTCGCAACATCAAGAATTAACTCAAATACTGCTATTAAATCTGTGTTGTATCCCCAATCTGCTTCGTTGAGATTGCGTACCTTCTCAACAATACTTTCTCCCGTTATTGTTTGCATTGTAGGATTTTCAGAAAAGGTGATGAATTTATTCTTCCATCCATTATTGTTTTTTTCTGAAATATACATAGCAAGAGAAATAGACACAGACAATGGAAGATTATTATTTACGGTCATAGAGCCTGATACATCTGCTACAACCAATCCATTGAAAGTTTTACCCTCAAAATGATCTGGCAAATTCCTCCACATAGCTTCGTAAAGATTAGAAAAATCATCTTCATGGTTTCCTAAAATTTGATTCACTACATCATAAGGATAAAGTGTAGAAGCATTAATCTTACATTCAAGTACATTAAGTGAGCACATAAATTCATAATATCTTTTAGAATCATGCTGGGCAAAAGTTTTTCTATGTACTAAACCTGCTCTTGATGGAAGCTTAGAATATTCAATATCTTTAAAATTCTTAGCACAAATTTTCTGTTCTACAACTTCAAGCTTAGAACGCAATTTACTAAGAGACTGTCGATATTCTTTTTCTTTCATGCCAAGATACTTCATAAAATGCTTGGCTTGAGATTTAGTTTCTTTACTACTAGCATTACAAGAAGGCATCCACTTAGCAAGCAAAGATGGATTATCAGATTGAATATCCTTTTGTAATTGAGCAGAAGCAAAGTTCAATACAGAATCTTTAACATCTGTATCAAAGAGCTCCCATAAATCATCCCATCGACCAAATTCTGGAACGAAAGAGATTAATTTGCTGGCTAAAACAGGCTCAATAGTTGCTAAAATATGCAGTAAGTTACGGAATACTGTTCTTTCACCTTGCCCTTCCCTAATATCTCTAGAATTAAAAAGAATTCTAATAGCAGATTCAGGGTCTTTAGAATAAGCAAGTTTAAATGTTTCTACGATTCCAGGGTTACTCCTACTAGATGAAATAACACTGAATAAATCCACTAGGGGACAATTGCTAGATTTAAGAGCTTTAGCACCATTCTGAGTTACAGTAGTGTTATTCGCTTCTTGTTCAAACGCTTCGATAAATTCCATAGTTTTTTTAACCTCCAAGATCATTTAAATTTATCCTAGTCAAGCTAGGCTTTTATGTTTTTTAAGAGTTGCTGAATGATCTTCAGTTTACAAGATGATTGGTTTAATTTTCAATATTAATTTTAAAGTATTGCTGTATCATCTTACAAAATTAGTATACCTGATTTTAGAACAATGTCAAGAGGTATATCCAATATTTAATCTGCGAACAAGATGCTTAAATTTATGACTATTGACGAGATGGTAGAGAAAATAAGCACGTCTACCTAATGAAAAAGCTCTAAATTCTTCTTCTGATTTAAAGACTTGAGTGCCATCTTCATATTGACTTGGAACTCTAATGCCTTCTTTTGCCCAATCTTTTTGCTTATTAAATTTCTTTTCAATAAGAGATAAAAGCCATTGAAATTCTTCTTGAGTATACCTTTTCTGATCTGGCTCTAAAAACTCATCAAACTCAATCTTTTTATGAGAGAATGAGCTTCTATGAATAACAACATACACTTCTTGCTTATTGGTTTTTTCTACAGGAGGCAGTTGTAAAGACCACCCTACATACTTAGATACACAATACTCAGGAGCAGAATGATTTTTCACTCTCATTTGTCCTGTTTCTAAATCAATAACATGGTCAATACAATAATGATCATGAAATTCAGGAACAGCATCGGAATCTGATTCAAGAGATTCTACAAATTTAAACTCAGATTTGTATTTTTCTGTACTTGGAACATAACGGAAGAAAGAATGTTTATATTTAGCCATCAATACACCTATCAGAAATTACTTTGTATCTTTCTTGCAGCAATTTTCTAGCTTTAAAGATACGAGATTTAACAGTGCCCAAAGGAATATCAAGTTTATCAGCTATCTGAGAATATTCCAAATATTCTATAGCATTTAATTTAAAAGTTTGTAGATGAACATTATTGTCTATATCAAAAAATAATTCTGCACTTAGCTTGTTATAGAAATCTTGGTTACAAATTGATTCAGAAAAATCTTTATCAGAAACATTGTCAAATATAAAATCCTCTTCATGATAACTCAAGGTTTCATGTTGATTATATTTAGCCCTAAAAATATCTGTGTAACAATTTCCCACAATTAAAGTGAGCCATGATTTTAAAGAACAATTACCTTTGAAAGAATCTTTGTATTTAAAAGCTTTGATGAAACATGCTTGAATTGCATCTTCAAAATCTTCAGTTCGTCCGCTAGTATTCTTCTTATTCAAATATTTAAACAAATAATTTTTATGCAATTCAACTTCAGACATAAATTCCATTAAATCATCTCCAAAGAATAATGGCAAAGACTAGACCAATAACTAAGAGCTTTTTCCAAATTACTTAAATCATTCTCAGGGTCATTGTCTTTCCATAACATTGCTTGGAATACACAATAATAAGAAAGATTGAGTAAATCATCTTGAGCTTTGTCAGACAAATCCCAATAAAAATCTGAATGTGGGTTTTTGATTTCTTCAATTAGACAAGCCATCAAGATAGCATAATTTGCTAAATCTATCACAGTGTCTTCAGCTTTTTCAGAGATTACCAGATATTCTTTTTCTTTGAGGAAGTTTTCAAGGCGGGACATTTTATCGCCAATTCTAACTAAACATCCTCGCCAAGCATCGATACCAGCATCTTCACACTTGCGCAAATTACCCATAGGAAGACCAGTAGCAGAATAATCATTATCTTTAGCTTCATAGACACTTTGCATATTGTCAAGAATGTTTATGGCAGTTTCATACTCGAACCTTTGTTTAATTTGTAAAATAATCTTGTCGTAAAATTTATTTCTAGACATCTAATACCTCGATTTTATCCGCAAATTTGATTATGGATTCTTGGATTTTCCTTAGTCCTAGTTTACCATCAGGAGAGAAAAGAATCCAATTAATAACACAATAATTATCGTCTTCAACACCTTGTGAAATTTTATACCAATATCCATTATTATAAATTGGAAAATCTAAATTAGCTTCTTTTGGAAAACAAGAATGCATTGCCATAAACAAATCACTTAAATACTCTTTGTCTACAACGAAACTAAAATATGGAATAGAGCCTTTTTCTTTTCCTGTTAAATGACCCTGACAACTCCAAATAGTCCAAAGCCAATTACTACGATTAATCTTATAGATAGAATCTTTAATCTTAGAATCTAATTTGATTTTATTTTCTTTTAAATATCTTGGATCAAACTGTTCAGGATGACCAATATAATCCAAGAATCTAGCTAAGTTGTCAGGGTTGTGCATATTATCTCTTCGGGGGTAATGAGTTCTGCTTCAATTCAAAAACTCCATTGCCAATAAAATTAGAAAGTGTATCATGACCACTATATGAAACAGCTGATGAAATTCCACCCCATAGTTCATCTACAAGAATTTCAAGAGGACTTAACTCATCAAGGATAGGCACTTCTTTACCCTCAGAATGCCGATAGACCTTACCAGTAGAGAGAATCTGTTGCTTATGAGATGCTCCTCCCCAATAATGACCATCTCCCTTTACATGTGTTTCTGCTTCAAATGCACGGGCAAAATATCCACCCATCATAACATAATCTGCACCAGCACCAAAAGCTTTAGCAGCATATCCAGCATTTTTAATTCCACCATCTGCAATTATGTAAGGCTTTGGTCTTCCATCTGAATATGGATTCCAAGGATTAGATTCATCAATTTCCATGATTTCAGTAATTGGACCACGATTGTATCCCGTAGAATCATTAGTAGCACAAGGACTTCCACCAGCAATTCCTACACGAATATATCTCATGAATGCCTTATGTGTTTTGATTGCTGACAACATTTGAAAGCCACGTTCAGTATGTACATTGCCCATCATCAAATCATATATCGGTGTTTTCTCTGATAGCCTATTTACACATTCATAAATTTCTTTGTGCATATAACCATTGGCCATATCAATAAGCCACTTGTCTGCTCCTGAATCCTTTAATGCTTGGACTCGATCCCAATCATTAAGACCAATTGACACAAATACATTAGCTTTATAGGGCATAGAATTGTAAAGTTCAACTTGCTCCTCAATAGAACAGAAACGATGAAGACAGACAGTAAGTCCAAGTTTATTAGCCTTAATAGCAAATGTTTTTCCTACAATTGCTTCCATTGGAGAAACTATAATTCTATTTAATTCAACAGGAATATCTTTACGAGACTTTACTGTACATGGTTGAGCTACAAGATTTACATCGTTGTAGTAAATAGATTTAGATTTAAGAATTTGTGCCATTTTTTTTGCTTTCAACTACAGAATCAATAAGACCATATGTTTTTGCTTCATCTGCACTCATATAATAATCTCGATCACAGTCTTTTGCAATCTGCTTTTTAGTTTTGCCAGTTGCATTAGCAAGAATTTCAAACAATTGATCTTCAAGCTTGTTTGTTTCGTTTACTTGAATACGAATATCTGCTGAAGTTCCCCTAAATCCTGAAGAGACTTGGTGAATCATAATACGAGAATGAGGAAGAGCAGAACGAGTTCCAGTTCCACCTGACAAAAGAATAGCTCCCATACTAGCTGCAAGACCAACACAAGTAGTATTGACAGGAGCAGAGATAGTATTCATTACATCAAAAAGAGCGAGACCAGCACTTACACTTCCACCAGGGCTATTAATGTAAAATTCAATAGGTCGGTGTCCATCTTCACGATCTAAGAAAAGCATCTGCGCAATAATCAAATTAGTAATATAGTCATCTACCTCTTGACCTAGAAAGATAATTCGATCCTTAAGAAGACGAGACCAAATATCATAAGCACGTTCGCCTGTAGCAGACTTTTCTAATACTGTTGGAATAATCATGTTTTTAGTTTACCACAAAAAGAAATGAACCTGTAAGAAATCCTTTAACATATAATTTCATAAAACACTTATAATAATAGTATAACATACAGCTTAATGCTTAAAGGAGTTAGAGTGTTTAATTTTTTTAATAAAAAACTACCTGAAGATTTTGGTCAGGTACAAGAAAAAGGCAGAGAAATTAGTGAAATTTTCTATAAGCCAAACCAAGATTTGCAACAAGATTTCAATTTAATTGATAAAGTAAACAAAAGTAAGTTTGAAGATTTTGAATTATCTTCATTTGCAAGTTTTTTTGAAAAGCTTGAATTAATTCCAACTGTAGATCTTGGAGATGTAAATTTAAAAGTTAGAACTACAAATCCTTCAACACCAATTGATGCTGATTTATGTCAAGTTTGGATGAGAAGAACTTACACAAATCCAACAACCGGACAAACTACCGAACAATGGCTTAACTGGGTTCCTAATGATGATGTAGCTAAAAAATATTTTAAATTTAGTTTATTCTCTGGAGAAACTCAAACATTTAACTTTGACATAAGTACATTTGATGTTGGAAAATATGATAGTTTTAGATTTATTTTCTTTACTTATCACTGGACAGTTCTTGCAGATCAAGCGGCTGAAGATGTTTCATTTGAAATTACTACTAAACAGAAGAGAGTTAAGGCTCCATTAGTTGAAATTTTAAGCAATAAGGTTCAAGATCCTGCACCTGATGGCAAATTACACATCCCATATATAATTAAAATGCCAGCTAAGACATTCACAACTTGGGGTGGTTGGTTTTTATTAGCTAAGGGTTCTACGATGTTTCAGCAACCTTGGATTCCATATGCTAAAAAGAATGGCGCAGATGTTCTACCAGATGGTGTAACAAAGGTAGCTGATGGCCCAGATCCATATTGGTATTCTGAGGGTGAAATTGTTTTTGATTATCCTGCTGTTAGTGGAATTCATAATTTACAGTTTGGACTATTTGATTACAATTGGAAAATGCAAAACTGGATTTGGCCAGGTATTAATATTCAAGTTGGTGGTGATAGTTGGGTTACAAAATGTCCAGATTCCAAACTACCTCCAAGACTTAGAGTTAGTAATGGTCAGTTAGTTAAGCTTGATGGTACAGCTTATAATATTTATGAAGGCACAACTGGATCTAATGCAATTACAGCTATAAGAGGCGGTAATTATGGTAACCAATATTTATGGTCTGAAGCACCTGATTATAATAGAACTGGATACTTTAGTTCATTAAAGTTTCTTGGACATAAGTTTTTAAGACTTTTGTTCAATCCAGATAAATATATTGCTGATCAAATTTACAGAAATAGAATTCAAGACACTATTGGTAAGATGCTTTCTGCTGGCTGTCATGTAATTGCTGGGCCTCAACATATTCCAACAGGCAATGATTTATATGAAAAGTCTGAAGCTTTTTATAAACTTGTCGAACTTATGGCTAACAATTGGAAGGGTTTACCAGTGTGGGTTAGCATTACAAATGAGCCTAATGACATTGGTGACTGGAGTTTGTGCAAGCCTATTCTTGAAAAAGCAGCAGCAATTTATAGATCTATTGATGCAGATGCGTTTATTATTTGCCCAACTTCAAAGTGGTCTAAAGAAAATACAACACCAGAAGCAAATAATTTAATTGATTCTGCTTTAGTGGATGCATATGCTTATCATGCATATAATAATGCTTCTGAAGTTATTCCTAATCTTAAGCCTCTCTTAGATACGGGTGTTGCTGTAATTGTTGAAGAATATGGATGTGGAGACGTTGAATGGCAAAAAGGCATTAACATTGAGATGCAAAAGCTTTCAAAATTATATCCAAACCTTATAGCATTTGCTAC
>ENA-OSIY01000425-OSIY01000425.1-marine-metagenome-genome-assembly--contig:-NODE-425-length-23391-cov-15.309428_pt1 | contig 23391 bp, 62 predicted proteins | sample MGYA00237884_ERZ534233 | MGnify/ENA primary metagenome ERZ534233 (study PRJEB26412, sample SAMN06343840) | marine metagenome | isolation source: estuarine water | place: USA: Columbia River Estuary... | reverse complement strand
GCATTCGATTGTCCTTAGTTGGTAGTTGCTACGCTCTTTAGGGTAGCCTTTAGGGTTGGCGATAATGTTAGTACCGTGAATTGTGTAATCGCATGGATCGTGCGTATGTCCATGTACCCAGTACTTGATATGTGGGCTCATCATGTGATCTAGGTTAGACTGGTAACCACCGTTCATGTGGTAATCAGTCTTGAACTGAGGTGGCACGGATAGCGGGTGTGGCAGATGATGCGTGACCACGAAGGGGTTAGTTGCTGCTTTAGCCCTGCGCGCGATGTACTCGATTGAGTGCGCGTGTGCAGCGCGTGTAGTGTTAGGCTTTAGCTTAGTATATCCTAAGTTATCATCCCTGATTACACGGTAGTCGTTCATGCAGTAATGTAGATCATGCATAGTAACAGGATCGCCTTTATTGCAGTCCGTCCACAGTGTACAACCAATGAATGTAATGTCATCGATAGTGACTGACTCATTCTCTAGGAAATGAATGTTGTATTGGGCTGAGACTTCTCGCAGCTTAGTACGAGTGGAGTAGAAGTTACCCCTGTAATACTCGTGATTACCAGCAACGTAGATGATGTGTTCCCACTGGTCACTACAGCGTTGCAGGAAGCTAAGCTTTGGGTGCTCTCCTAGCATGATATCACCTGCTAGAATAAGCACATCAGTATTGTCCGTGTTCTGGATATCGTAGTCCTCAAACTCCAAGTGTAGATCTGATGCTAGAGAGATTTTCATTATGTTCCCATTGATTGTTTGTAGTCTGCACTGTATAGTGCGTTTTGGTATTCTTCGTGCAGAGGCTGAAACCTCTTTAGTTCTTTGGCTGCGTCGTCTAGCAGAGTAGTTAGATGATCTGCTGGAATAGCCCACACCTTGCGCAGATTAGATAGTTCTTCCAGCTGATTAATTGTATGTGTAGAAGGTGGAGGGCGATACCTTAGCAACTCATTAGCCGCCTCGTCTAATAGATCCGCAATGCGATCTGGCTTGCCTTCTTGTACTGATAGGCGTGTTGGAATCTGACGCCGGATCCTAGCACGCTCTTGTAGCCTATAGATTAGATTGGTTTGACTATCTGCTTGAGGCACAAACTCAGCAATAATAAGCTGGGCAAACTTATAGATCTCTTGATTAATCCATTGACCCTGTGGGGGCGAATAGAAGTTACCATCCTCATACATGTCGAAACCTGCCTCAACTGCTAGTTCTTTAATCTTTTCAAATCTCATTTCTTTTGCTCCAGGAGATCCCCTTAATTGCATCTTTTACTGCATGGGGGTGTAGAAGTGTAGGTACGCTGTCCATGCAGAGGCTATCAAAGCATTTCTTGCAAGTACCTCGTATAACGACTTGACGACGGCCTTCTGTAGTAAAGTCGTTTACGTTAAACTTGAAGGGTTGTTTACAGTCAGTACAGCGAGTATCTTCTTGGAGATCGAAACCTGCTAGTTCTTTAATCTTTTCAATTCTCATTCTTTAGCTCCGATTGATTCTTAATTGCATTGTTTACTGCATGGGGATGTAGATACGCTGTCCATGTAGAAGCAGTCTTCTTACATTTTATTACTCCGCATTTCTCACAACAACGTACTTGATGTAAAGAACAGCCGCCTACTGAAGCAATTACTTCGCTCCATTTTCCAAACTTATGCCAGCATAGATTCATCCTTCGGCTCCAAACTCATTTGTTGCCATACAGTCGATATACGTTACAGCATCCTCAAACCCATGAAACTTAAGTACGTTAATACATTCTTGTAGAGTGAGATGTGAGAACTTTAGCAACTCTGGTTCAAACATCTCGTATACTGCGGTAAGGCGTGCTTCGTCAATTAGTTCTTCAACTCTCGTTCTCATTTTAGTACTTTTCCGTTATTCAGTTTACAATGCCCAACGATAATCTTAGCGGTGTTGCTAAACTTAACACACCAGTCATTATACCTTGGCCCTAAATTGGATCCGCTGGGGTGACCTGCGTCATGGTGATACTTACAATCTTTACAATGTTTGTTCACTGAAACGCTCCCTGATTTCACTATAAATATCCTTTAGTGCAACGTATGTCCAACCATACGCCATCTCACCACCAGAGATCTCATACCTTCCAATTATGTTTAAGCAGTCGGCAACAATAAGCTGCGAGAACTTAACAATGGCCGTACGATCATAGGCGTCCATCTCATCCCAACATCCGCTAGCAGTTAGACCAGCATGGTACATTAGGTCCTCAATTGTCTTATTCATTTGTCATACATCCATTGGTTGTAGGGACTATCTTCTTCTAGTTCTTCTTCAGTATATCCGTCTGGAACTCTGCGAGCTTTAAACACATCAATAGCATTCTTTAGCTGTGCAATTGCAGTGTTCATCTGATCGTAGCTAGTATCCGTGCCGCTAAAGTACACCCAGGCTTCCCCAAGCTCGTCAAACGCTTCAGTAATTATTCGCATTTCAGGTTCTCCAAGTCTTGTTTCAAACGCTGGTGAAAGTTATCTTCGCCATCATCACCACTCAGCAGCCAGTCAATACGTTGGGCATATACATAAGCCTTTTGCAAGAAGATCTGCCCTGTCTTAAATTGTGCTAGGGTTTCTGCACTAAGCTCATCATTGTGGAAAATAACGTGTTCTAGCTCATCAGCAATCCTGTGGATGTAGCCCTGTGCATAATCAAAATGTCCGCCGCTCATTGTTTACTCCAAAAATGGTCCCGAATCTGCATTGCATCAATCTCACGTACTTGGTAGCAACACTGTTCAATAATAAGGTCAGCAAACTTCTCTAGTTCGTCTAGGTTAACTGGTTTGCCAAACTTTGTACGTATTACAGCACCTGCTTGTTCCGCAAGTTCATTAATGATTGTGCGAGGTGGTGGGGGTAGTCCACTATACAGAGGGTAGCCCCCAATGTGAGGCTCTCCGGTGAGCCGCTCTAGTTCGAAATCCGTTGGGTTCATTCTTCACCTTTGAGTTGAATACCTAAAGAAATTAACACATCTGCGAACATACTTAGTGCTTCTTCAATTTCGCTATCTGTCAGGAAATCTGTTAGTGGTGAGCCTTTCTGCATTTCTAGCACTGCATAAACCACTTTTTGTTGTAAATCCATATATTTTTCGTTCATTCTTCAACTCCGAAATGTTGCTCAATATATGCTGCGGCTTTTAGTTGCCCTTCGTACAATTCATCGTTCATACCACGATTATAGCATTGATTCAAACATTCCCGCACAATCAGTTCGGCGAACTTTTCAGCACTCTTTTCACCTTGCCAATAAACAGTAGGTGGATTACCGTCACGCATAGGATCACCGTCATAATGACGTATGCTATGGGCTTGTTGGTATAATTCTCTAATTCGTTCGTTCACTGTACTTCTCCGATTTAATATAACTATTATAGCACAAAGCAGAAGGGGGCTCAAGCCAATAATTATTGACCTAAGCCCCCTCGGGGTGTTAACGCATTTTAGAAATATCTATAGCTTCCTGATTGCTAAACACAGGCACCGCATTGCTCTTATGCATGGTAGCGATTCCTAGCACCTTGTCGCCTGTGTATACTTTAGGCGGTGCAAGCCGGGCAATTCCGAACCCAATGCCTCTGCTAGGGATCCTAGGAGTGTCTGAACCCCTGAATGTAAGAACTTCTGGCTTTTTATATGTAAATCTCATTGATGGCAGTATAGTTTGATATGTTGGTGATTGCGACGTAATACTAGAAAATTCCACAGTGCGGATACTATGTTAGATCCGCCCCATAGCTTAACTTCATAGTAAGTATCTTTACCCATAGTATCCGGGTATTTATTTAGTTCGCTACAATAAATCTCATACTTCATCTTAGTATAACAGCAGACATACCCGCATCTGCTTCTTCAAAGGCACCGTAATACCATTTAGGATCAGGATAATCTACCATGAACGTAGGAAGGACTGCCCTTACTGCATTGTAGCCATCCTCATAACCAGGCAGGACTACAATAGCATCTTGGGGCATAAACTTTAGCGCATCCATCAATTCTTTGACTGTCATTTTGTCATGATCCTGTTGATAGCTAGCATAGCATCCGTGTATTCTCGCATCATTTGTAATTTAAGTTCCACCACAGAATGAGCGCATTCCTGTATCTGAATACCGTCCCACTTCTTATTAGGCAGGTTGAACTGCAGATCTAGATTCCACTTATTAGCCATGATTCCTCTTGTAGTAAGTTGTTGGTATGGGAGATTTATTTAAGGGATCCCAAACAGCTTCCCATACTCCATCATCTGTTAGCCAAATCTCAATACGAGTACCCTTTGAGGTAGTCGTATCAGACCATAGCTCACTGTTTTTAGTGAGGGAAGGGTACCCAGGATTAATATATGTCGTCGTCATGTGATTCAAAATTATGGATTATGAAAATTACTACTGCAACTAGTATGCAGAACCAAACAAGCATGTCAAGTATCATGTAGTTAATGTTTTAAAGATTTCAATAAAAGCACCTCGTATTAGCATTATCATGATTATGAAAAACACTATTGAGATACATGCGTATAAGAACCAGAGTAGTTTAACAATCAGGGTCATAGCTTTGCCACTCATCGGACTCATTAGGGTCTGCATGAGTTTCTGCGTAGCCATCACCAAAAGAATTAAGTTCTAGCATATCACGAATATCGTCATCACCCATAAACTTCAAACATGCAATTAGCATATCACGTTCACTAACATAACCATCATCAATAAGAAACATTGCGTCGTCAAGGTAGCCTTGCATACAATCTCCAGATTTAAAAGAATATTTTAACAAAAAAAGAGGGGCACTTCAAGTCAGTATTTTCTGACCTAATGTGCCCCTCAGTTTAATCGTCGTAATCCTCGAAATAAGAGTCCTTGCGTTTTACCTGCCATTTCTTAGCAGGTTGTACTTCTTGATGACGCGGCTGCAGTCTGCTGGGTTTAGTACTCTCTGCAACTTCTGCCATATCGACCTGATAACGGTCGAAGTCTTCTAGAACGCGGGTAGCTAAAATACCCTTATTTGGTGTCTTACTTTTCATTTATTTATCTCTATAAAAGGCATGAGTGCCTATGGTCTTAATCTTCTTGAATTTGCGAGCCCAAGCAGGACTCACACTCTTATTGTGGAAATATAGCGCATCGAAACGACTAAGTTCGTGCCTTCCCTGTATAGCACGCTGGGCTATGCGTATTGATTCCTGATCTGTTTTACGCGGGCCTAACGCAGTCCATGAGAACTGCCCGGGTTGGTAAACTACACCACATATTGTGCGAGGAAACTTAGGATCCTTAGTCCTATTAATTGTTACTTTAGCAACAGCTAGTTTACCGATATAAGACTCGCCCCTAGCTTCGTGGTATATGTTACGAGCTAGGCACATAGTCTCTCTAGATACGGCATTAGCATTTGAGGATAGCAGCAGAACTATTAACAAATGCCTTAGCAAAACGCCAGCCGAATTGCTTCGGTTGCTATTGCCATACAAAAAATTATGCTTATTAGATAACTAATCGGCACATCAAACAGGTCGCGTGAGTTCATTTTGTTGTTTCTCCAATCGCTTAATTCGTGCAGTATTATAGGCAACCTCACTAGTGGCCCAATCAAGGGCTGTGTTAGCCTGAAGAAGACGGTGTCTTGCACTGTACAACTCCTCCGTGATAGCTGACTCTAGTGTGGGGCGTTTGAATAGGTTTTTGATTTTCATAAAGACTATTGTACTGCGTTAAGGACGAATGTTCAAGTCAGAAATTTTAATAGCTAAAGTTTATTGGTATGAGTTATATAGGTGAAGAAAATCCTCCACATCTTCTACGGGTACTGATGTTTGGAGCGGAAGCTGTTTCCACCACAAAAATGCTGATTTAGGATCGCGTTCAGACAGAATCTGCTTGATGTGTTGAATTTCCAGTTTCGACATGGTTAGGTTCCTTAGGGGATTTAGCATTATGAGCCTCAACAGCCTGTACAAGTGCAGTATGATTTTCCTGCAGTGCCTGATGCTGTGCCTGTAGTTGATTGTAAGCAATCATTATATTATTTAACTGTTCGTGCATGGCCTTTAGTTCTCTGCCTGCTCGTAAGTCTCGGGCAGTAGGAGGACGTACCTCAATCGTTTCACTTCCATCTTCTTGGACTATAAACTTTTGGGTACCTTGCATTAACTCGTCATGTAACATTGGTTTTATCCTTTCATTGACATTTATTATAATACAAAGGGTCTGCAAAATCAAGACAAAATTTAAAAGCCTGCTGCGCCAACATGAAAAAACCGCGCTTGCTTTAGGTTTGCCATAGTGATATAATGTTTCGAAATGAGGATAATAATATGAGCGCTGATAGTCAATACGTTACGCATCTAGAAAATTTAATCACAGAAAAGCTTTTACCAGCTTACACTAAGTATTATTCTCTACTAGGCCAACATGCTCCAGACTTAGATCTACCTACACAATTGAAGATGAAAACTAAGGTAGCAGCACTATTTTTACCGAAAAAGAAATGAGCGGGGTTTTCACGTTTACCACGCACGGGCGGAAGCTAAGAAAAAACTAAATCGTTGCACAAGTCAATTTACAGAAGGGCCTACAAGCCTTTCCCATTCCTTGGCTGTACATACTGTGAGCCTCATTGTAGTGAGCAGGTATATATGTCGGGAGACAGACCGTGGTACCGGGGTTAACGGTACACTCCCCAACCTCTAACTAAACTAAAATGTACACAATCGATCCTAATCTAGTGAATAAACCCTTACCTGACGATATGCAGAATCCTTACAAATGGACAGGAGCGCATACAGTACCTAGTATTACTAAATCAGACCCTTCTAAGGTTACTAAGATAGCAGTACGTGATGATAGTGGTAAGACCAATTGGAGTCTGATGCCTTTCGAGGCTTTAGAAGAAATCAATAAAGTGTTAGAGTTTGGGGCCACCAAATACGCTGCCAACAATTGGCAGGAAGGCACAGGATTTAAGTACTCCAGAGTATTGAATTCTTTGCTTAGACATACCTTTGCGTTTATGCGCGGAGAAGACAAAGATCCAGAATCTGGATTAAGCCATATGGCACACGCAGGTTGCAACGTGCTATTTATATTGTATTACTTGAAGAATAAGGCACGATATGCCAACGATGATCGCAGATGAACGAAATTGAACAACTACTATATAGGACACGCAATACAGTACTGGAAGCACGTCAAGAACTGGATCTAGAAGTTGAAGATGTTGTAATCTCTGATATAGAACCATGTAGTAGTTGTAGTATCTGGCTAAGACCAAAAGAACTAAAGCCAGATCAAGATGGATTACCCATCTGTAAAGATTGTCTGCGATGGTATGGATTCTAAAATATTGACTTGACCCTAGAACCTTAGCGTGCTATAATAGTCGCTATGAATATATTTCTTCTAGACTATGATATTACTAAATGTGCTCAAGATCACTGTGATAAACACGTTGTTAAGATGTGTATCGAGTATGCACAGTTACTTAGCTCAGTACACCATATGCTTGGTAAGCCTGCTGGGTACAATCTAACACATAAGAACCACCCGTGTGCAGTATGGGCACGAGCTAGCCTGGATAACTATGAGTGGTTATTCAATCTAGCAATTGAATTAGGCGATGAATATACCTATCGGTATGGTAAAACGCACAAATCGATTCAGCTTATTGAAACCTTACCAATTCCAGATCTAGAATATAGTATTCAGACTCCTTTCCCCAAATGTGTACGCGACGAGCTAAAAACAATACCCGATGTAGTAGATGCATACCGTGAGTACTATAATACTGACAAAGCATCTTTCTGTACATGGAAACGCCGCAGTACACCTATTTGGTTCAAACCTAGGAGCCTTAGTACAATGGATAGTACAGGAGTCTTCTAAGCTCTCGATGCTGGTTCGATTCCAGCAGGCTCCACCAATTTCTTTCAATCAACCTTTAGGAGTATCATGTTAGTCGACGATCTCAAAACTCTTTTAGCTACAAGCTTTAGCTATTACTTAAAAACTGCTAATTATCACTGGAATATTGAGGGCGAAGACTTCATTCAGTATCATCCTTGGTTAGGCGAACTATATAACGGCGTGTATGGTAGTATCGACCAAATTGCTGAGTACATTCGTGCTATGCAAGCGTATACTCCAGCAAGTCTAGTTAGGTTCATGGAACTAACCAGGATTACGGATCAGATTGAAGTAGCTCAGCCTATGGCACTATTTCAACAATTACTAGCAGATAATCAAATTATGCTAGATATATTGAATACTACCTTTGATACCGCTACTAATGAACGTCAGCAAGGAATTGCTAACTTCATGGCAGAACGTATCGACTTCCATCAGAAATATGCATGGCAGATTCGTAGTACTTTGAAAGCAATTTAATGTTTTGGTTAGTAAGAGTTTATTTAGATGATGGCGAGCATTATAATTGTGTTGCTAATGCTGGTAGTGAGGCACAGGCAGAGTTCTTTGCTAGAAAACACTACCAACGTGAAGGCGAAGTAGTCGAACTTTGCGAAGCAGAAATGTTCAATGACTATGAGCACGGCGATCCAGAAGATTATACTATAGTGGAGAGAAATTAATGGCACTACCAAGTTTACCTCAAGATAAAGCTAATCATTTAGCTTATGGTGCAGGCATTGCAGTAGTTGCAGGTTACATCGCACACTTACTTCAGCTTCCCGTACCTTTTATTGGATTAGGTGCAGCAATAGTATTTGGAGCAGCTAAAGAAGCTATCGACTACTACCAGAACCGACAGCTAATTAAAGCTGGTAAAGAGCCTACTCATGGAGTAGAGTTCGACGACTTCTTAGCAACTGCAGGTGGGGGCCTACTGGCCACAGCTTTAAAATTTCTGCCTTGAGTTCTTCGGTTATAGCCTGTATAATAATTTCTTTCAGTCGAGAAAGCAATTCATGGCAGGCTATACCAAAGCATTTCTTGTAGACGCATTCCTGCACAGGTACATGGCGTGCAAAGCAATTACTATCGAAGAATTTGATCGTCTAGAAGTGATGGCAAATAAGTTCTTTGATGAAGCTGGGCGTGATAAGTTCCGGGTATACGCGAGTCTTGACGCAGATGCACTTCGACAATATAAAAAGGAAACAGCATGATTTGGGATACAGAACAAGAAAGTAAGGTAATTATAGATGAATTCGTTCTGGAGCTTACTTGTTATGCTTGCCCTGAGCAGTACGATATATTTGTGCAGGGAGTCCAAGTTGGGTATGCCCGACTGCGGGGCGGACACTGCTCTGTCACAGTACCGGATGTTGGTGGCATTGTAGTGTATACCCATGATTTTATGGACGATGGCTGGAAAGGTTGTTTCGCTAACCAAGAAGAACGCATGTTGCATCTTACAGCAGCTTGCATAGAGATCCGGAAACATCGACTTGCATGAGATGGTGATTTAGTTTACAATAGTCTTTCTTTGGGATGATATACCGTTATGGACACGGCCGGGACTGTAAATCCCGTATCTTCGGATTGGTCAGGTTCGATTCCTTTGCGTCCCACCAAATTATGGTATAGAGTAGAATGGCATTACTAGAGGCATGTGACCGGAACGCTAGAGTAACTCTCCGGGCCCCGTATCCCTACGACATAGTTTTAGTTATCTACTTGAAAGATATGTAAAAGATGCGGTTCGTTACCGGGCTTTTACATATCGTATCATATTTAAGTACATAGATGTAGACCGGATCACTACCGGGTTATGGGTTAGTAACTCTAAAATTTTGTGTACTTAAATATGATAAAAAAAATATGGTATCTATGGGCTAATGCCCTTGGAGCTAAAGCTCACGATGACGAGCTGATCTCCGACAGAATAGCAGTAATTAGAAGCTGTATTATCTTCTGCTATATTACAACGAATTTATTTATAATCGCCAGTATATTGCATCACTGGTAATCGCCCCGATGGTGGAATGGTATACACGGTGGTCTTAGAAGCCACTGCCGAAGGGATTGAGAGTTCGAGTCTCTCTTGGGGCACCACTTAACATAGGAAATGAAGTGCACATCGAATCACTAAACGCAGGCTACTGGCCAGTACCCTCTCCTTTTGTACATGCTGAGGCGTTTCTCACTAGCTGGAAGATTGTTGAGCTTCCCGAAGGGGATTGGCATTTCATGGGATACGAAACAACGTATCGCGAAGGCCGAGTTACTAGCAAGGTGGTAGAATTTAATCCAGAGAATATGACGGGTAAGACCCACTCAGGACGTTTCTACACCCTACAAGGCCCGCCTGGACATGATGGCGACGCTGCATACGTTTGGCAGCAGTGGAAGCACTTCAATAAGGTAGTCAGCTATAAGGATATTTCAAAGGAAGTATATGAGTCGCACAAACAAGGACAAACCAAGGAAGTTTTCAAATCACAGAGAAAACGAATTGAAACCCAGGAACTACCTAGATCCTGACCATAATTGGTATAGTGCCACTCCTAGTTGGTGGACTCGCTTGATGATGAACCGCCCACAGCGTGCGGAAGCCCATAAATGGGAACAAAACGCTAAACACACTCCTATAGATCAACTAGAGGAGCTTGATACACCTAGTGTATCAAAGAAACCACACGTTTACTTTTGGTAAACAGCAATACACACACAGAAGGAATTATATGTTATCAAAACTATTAGAACGCTTAGCAGAGATGTTTCCTAAGCAAGATTACCAATCACGATTAAATGACTACATCGCTAGTCATAATCCTCAAACAGCTGGTGACGTTGACCAGATCCTACGCAAGTACACACAAACGAGCCAATTCTACCATGAGTGAAGTCAAGTTTAACAAGAGCGGATACGAGATCCGTGCTGATGTTTTAGATATGGCTAAGGACTTTGTAGAGCAAGAGTATAAAGCTAAGTTCGCCGGCTGGGAAGTCTCAGCAGCGCGTGACCCTAAAACTGGAGAGTATGTCACTAAGATTGACATGCCCAAGTTTCCAGGACTAGAGGAAATGCTTTCTACTGCTCAGAAGATGTATGACTTTGTTAACGCAGGAAGCAAACGATGATCGCTGTATTTACTAAGATTGAGGGCAAACTAGCTCGCTTTGAAGTAGAAACAGACGACGACGAAGTAGCTATTAGAACTGTACGAGATCATGTAGGCCTCAAGCATAAACCCTTGATCCTAGCGTTGATCGAAAATACAGATAAGCTACGAGCATAAAGATTCGCGGGATGGGAAAGTAGAAATCCGCCAGGCTCATAACCTGGAGATCGCAGGTGCGACTCCTGCTCCCGCAACCAATACTCTCCTAAGTGTTCCGGTAGCACAAGACACTCCAAACGTCTTGGACGCGGTTCGATTCCGTGAGGAGAGGCCAGTAAATTTTGGGCGTGTAGTATAATGGGATTACGGTAGCTTTGCAAGCTATTTATGGGAGTTCGATCCTCCCCATGTCCACCAAATTTTGCCCTTTTAGTATAATGGTATTACACCTGTTTTGTAGTCAGGCTACGGCAGTTCGATTCTGTCAGGGGGCACCATAGAATACTGGAACGGTCCTATAATGGTATTAGAGCGGATTGCTAATCCGTCGCTCGGCGTAATCCGGGTTCTGAGTTCGAGTCTCAGTCGTTCCGCCAATTAATCAGCCTAATAAGCTGATTTTTTATACCTATAAGTTTCACCTCTAAATGTAAGGCTAAAATTAATGATATCAAAGATATTCTACTAGTAACTATTAATAGAGGCCTTATATGGTCAAAGATGAAGACATACAAGAAACTATAACCACAGTAGCGGTTTTAGAAGAAAAGATTAAGAATCTAGAAATACTCATTTCTAAAACAGATGGTAAATTAAAAGCATTAGAGAAAGACCGAGATAATGCGCTTAAATGGGGGATTATGGTACTAGGTACTGTAGTTATATCTATGGGTAGCTATATCTTTAAACTCCTAACTCATACACCATCATGAACTGCAAACTATTAAAACTAACATTTAATACCCTAGCCCTAATAGGTATATTCTTACTTACATTAATCGTAATGTACGAGACTAATTTATTAGTGGGTTCCGGTACAGCAGTCTTAGCTAGTCTAGGATGTAAATACCTATGGTTCAAATCAGGAGGTTGATAAACTTATTACATATACTATTATTAATTCCCTAGGGGAAAGTTATGGATGCAGCAGGATTCAATGTGGGGGCCAAGGCCGCATTAGGTACTATTAAAGAAGGTATCGCTGTTGGCAAAGAAGCAGGTAAGCTTGTAGAAGATATGCAAGTAGGTATGCATAAAGTTGTTAATGCACAGCAACAACAACGAGTACAAGAACGTAAGAAAGAGGAACAACTAGGAAGCATTCAAGAACAGAAGGCTTATAGACAGTTTCTAGACAAACAACGGGCTGCAACAGCAGCGGCAGCTTTAAAAGCTGATATAATTAAAACGCATGGTAAGGCTGGCTGGGAAGAATATCTAAAAGAAAAAGCCCTTATTGAGAAACAAGACTTAGCAGATAAAGCGTCTATCACAAGTGACAAGGATAAGTTACAGATGTTAGCGTGGTGGTCGTTTGGAGTAGCTGCAGTAGTAGCATATTTTCTAACCGTATACTGATGAAACGCGTACCGATGATATTCGCCATAGCTATGATACTATTCTCTTTCATGTCAATAATTAATAAGCACCACGTGCCGCTCGAACCTAAACCGCAGCATACTAGAAAACAGTAGGGGATTCGCCAAGTTGGTAAGGCATCAGATTTTGATTCTGACATGCGGTGGTTCGAGTCCATCATCCCCTGCCATTACTATCGTAATTTTGCACTTGAATCAACGCAGTATTTCGTATATAATAATTACTTAGAAATCGAGAAACCCCTCGGGGCCATTAATTCAACGGTTAGAATATACGACTCATAATCGTTCAACGAGTGTTCGACTCACTCATGGCCTACCAATATGAGTAAAAAGTACGCAGTAACAGCAATAATCTATGATCGTAAGGGTAATGTTCTTAGCATGGGGAATAACTCCTACATTAAGACGCACCCAATGCAGGCCAAATATGCCAATCAGGTAAATGAACCACACAAAGTATTTCTCCATGCGGAGATTCATGCGATCATTAAATGTAAGGATATCGACAGAGCAAGCAAAATTGTAATCTTTAGATATAAAGAAGACGGTAGTCCGGCATACGCTAAACCATGTAGCATATGTCAGGCTGCTATTAATCAAACCAAAATCAAATTTATCGAGCATACCTAAAATGTATCTACAAGAGTTTATCGAATCAATTGGCTACAAGATTACTGGCGGAGACGAGTTTCTCTGGAAATGCTATGGGCCAAATGCCCGTAGTCTTGACTGTGAGAATTGGGAACAGTACTCCATTAGCTGTATCTATGATACAGAAACGCAAGAAGTGTACGAGATGAGTGCTTGTGACTACGTCAATGAACGTGCTTATAAGTATCTCAATCCTGAGTACGCAGAAGACTATAAAGCACATGCGCTAGAGCTTGGTTTCTTAGGCGATAATGCTTGGGATGACGTAGAGTATACTGAGCTAGATGTTATTAGTGATATGTACGAAAAGATTGAGGGTATTATGTCTGGCGAAGACTATGATACTCGCGTTTCCATACCTCTAGATATGTCCGATAAAGATGCGCTAAAGTTAATGACTATGGCCCATGAAGCAGATATGACCTTTAACAAGTACATGGAACAGTTGATTCGTAACAAACTTGATAAGATACAAGGCTAAGACAATTCCTTGATAGCTCAGAGGTAGAGCAGTTGACTGTTAATCAATTGGTCGGAGGTTCGATCCCTTCTCGAGGAGCCAGAATTGTTGTAATCCCTTCGAAGCGAAGGCATGTTGGACGGGGGTTCGATTCCCCCCGGCTCCACCAAAAGCATATTGTGAGTCGGCTTGCCGATAAACTTTAAGTAGAGATGGTATGCTTTTGATGGGGCCGACCAGGTTTCGACAGCGTGAGATAGTAGAGACGGCAACACGGTAGATGACGACCGTTAATCGCATAAAACTTTTAAATGCAAACGATAGCATTTTCGCTATGGCTGCCTAACCAGCCTAGCTGAGGTATTGGCCAGTTCCTTATCAAATAATACTGGCCCTTTCCAATAACACCTCCCAAGCCTATCCGCTAGTCGTGATGCTCAAACCGGGGGGTTTATTGGAAAGGTGATATAGCTCAGATGGTAGAGCAGTGTCTTCATACGGCATTTGTCGTTAGTTCGATCCTAACTATCACCACCATCCCCCATTAACTCTAAGGATTATTATGACAAAGTTTATTACAGTAGTAGCATTAAGTTTATTCTCTATCGCAACTATGGCAGCAGCCCCCGCTAGTGTTCCAGCAGCAGCTTCTGCCCCCGCAGCCAAGGCTTCTGCTGCTAAAGTCAAAGCCTCAGCTCCTAAAGCCTCAGCTCCTAAAGCAGCAGCTAGCGCAGCCAGCAAGTAATTTAATATGCCCTGCATGAAATGCAGTAATGGCAAGTACAAATACGGCGCTAAAGGTAAGTGCGTATTTGACACGCTAGAGGCATGCAAACGTGCAGCGGCAGCCATTCATATTCAAGATAAAGATATTGAGTTAGACGACTTAGAACACAAGAAGCACATAGCTGATACAGTTCTAGATATTAGCAGAAAGATGCCTTTTTAGCTATGGATGTAATAGTTTTATTTCCTCCTGAACCAGCTACAGAGTATTTAGTATGGGGTATAGATCAATTCGGATTTATATTTGTATTAGAAATTTAACGCGGGATTAGTTTAATGGCAAAACAGTAGATTTCCAATCTTCTGTCATCAGTTCGATTCTGATATCCCGCTCCATTAAGGATTATTATGGCAACAAAACCCAATCCCTTTGCTCCTAAACCGAAACCCGGTGAGGCTCCTATGAAACCTGGTGATCCAAAACCAAAACCTATGCCTAAGAAGTAATAGGTATGGCGGACAATTCAAACCCCAAGGATGGATCCACATATATTCCTGTAGATAGAATTATTCCAGGCAATAGCACTCCTCATAATCCCGTAGCTAATAATCCTCTGCGAGATCCAGTATCTAAAAATCCTTCAATGTAATATGGCAATCAGATTTAATAAAGTAAAAAGAGTACTAGAGGCAGACGACAGCATCACGTTCGGTAAGTATGCTGGATTAACTCTAGGCAAAGTAATTTTATTAGATCCTGAATACCTTGATTGGGCTGTTAAACAGCCTAATCTCCTTTGTATCAGTGATTCTGTTGCAAAGGAGATTAGAAAAGCTAAAACTAAGGTTATAGCAGATAAAGTATTAGACATACAGCGTAAAGCTGCACTTAATCACGAACTGGACTCTGAAGATGTACCCTTCTAAAAAGATTTTTGTTAACGGTACATTTGATGTACTGCATACAGGACACTTAAATCTACTCAAAGCCGCTAAAGATCTTGGCGGCTTTGTGCTTGTTGCTATTGATAGTGATACTAGGGTTAAGAAGTTAAAAGGCCCAGATAGGCCAATTAATTCTCAGCTTGAACGTATGCAAATGCTATTAGCTCTCAAGCATGTAGATAAAGTAATTGTATTTAGTAATGATGATGAGCTAGATTACATATGCAAGACCTATCATCCAGACGTTATGGTAAAAGGCAGTGATTATATTAATAAACCTATCATTGGAGCCAGATGGTGCGATGATATACATTATGTGGAATTGAATGATAAAAGCACAACAAAAACAATCCAAAGTATTATTGATAGGTGATGTTTGTATTGACAGATACTCATATGTAACATCCACGCGTATGAATCCAGAAAATGGTACTCCAATATATAAAGAAATATATCAATCAGTTGATACTGGTGGTATGTCTCTAAATGTATACGAGGGTTTACTTAATCTAGGATTAGAAGTAGACTATAAACGTACGTTTCCTGCATACTATTCTACTAAAACTAGAATGATAGATAATAATACTATGCGGCCCTTATTTAGATTTGACGAAGACGTTGAATCTAAACCAGCGGACCTTAGCAATATTGATCTATTAAAATATGAAGCTATAGTTATTTCAGACTACGGTAAAGGATTCGTATCTGATGCAACTATAAAGCATATCATGGGTGAGTACATGGGATATGGGCAAATCTTTCTAGATACTAAGAAGAAAGATTTGGATAGATACAGTGGTTGTGTTATCAAGATCAACCAAGCGGAGGCCCTTGCCTCAACTTCATTACCCTATACAAATGTAATAGTTACACTAGGAGAAGACGGTGCTACTTTTAATGGATATAGTCAGCGTGGTATGCGTGTTAATTGCGTTGATTCTTGCGGTGCGGGCGACTCATTCCTCGCGGGATTAGTATACGGATATTTTCAGCAAGAACGCACAGGAGTACTATCACATACATCCATAGAATACGCTATGGTTAATGCAGCAATATCAGTACAATATCATGGAGTATATGCTCCTAACTTAGAAGAACTAGACCAAGGAATGACAGACTATTATGAGCAGAAATTTCGGTAAAGTAGAAAAAGGCTGGGGGCACGAAGAAATTTGGGCATCTAACGATAAATACTGTGGAAAGATTCTACACTTTAAAACAGCTTCACGTTTTAGTATGCACTTCCACGCTGTTAAAGACGAAACCTGGTATGTGCTAGAAGGTAAATTCTTGGTGCAGTATATCAACACAGGTATTGCTGCCACACGCGAGGTTTATTTAAATACCGGAGATACTTGGCATAATCCTCCGCTAGTACCACATCGTATTACTTGTCTAAGCGAAGGCCGCATTATTGAAGTGTCTACACCAGATAGTGATGAAGACAACTACCGAGTATCCCCCGGAGACAGCCAACGATGAAACCCACAATTGCAATCTTTATTCACGACCCTCAATCTGAAACAGATTGCGCTTTAGCTATGATTCAGGGGTTACTACCAGACTTTGAGATTCGTACCTTTGGCATAGATGAACTAGACTTAGACTTCTTACACATGCATGATGTAGTAGCCTTTCCTGGTGGTATGGGCGACTCAGAGGACTTCCATGTTATTTTTGATGAAATTCAAATTGAAATGGTTCAGACTTATGTAGCAGAAGGTGGTAAGTACTTAGGTATTTGTATGGGTGCTTACTGGGCAGGCCCGCAATACTTTGACTTATGTATTGATCTAGAAATAGAACAGTACATCAAACAACCTACCGCAGATATTATTAATGACGGTCCAACAGTCGCTAATGTAACTTATAACGGTGTACTTGAGCGCATGTACTTCTATGATGGATGCGCTATCTTAGGAGATAGTATAGATACTGTAGTAGCAACCTATGCAAATGGTGATGCTATGGCAGCTATCCAAGGTAATGTAGGAATGTTCGGTTGTCACCCTGAAGCACTAGAATGGTGGTATACACAAGGTGGTATGGACATTGCACTATACGATACTACGCATGCCGTATTAATGTGTCTCTTTGTGCATCAGTTACTAGATTCATAAATTTACACTTGAATATGATGCCTAATCCAGTTATAATTATTCTTTAAACAACTTACCGAGTAAATACTATGTCAGCAGCTAATTTTGTAGAGAGTTTTGCTAAACTTGCAGGTATTTGGCCTGATAAGTTTATTTCAGTATCCGAGTACCTAGAAGAACCAAAGGTAGTTTCTGCTAATGAGGCTCAGACCAAGGGTATTCATATTGTTCATGCAATGGGTACTAAGGGTAAGGGCGGCGTTACTATCGCTTATCGTAAGATGAATGAGCATAAGAATTGCCGCATGGTAGAAGTTGCAACTGCATACTGCTCACCACAAGATATTTTTAGTAAGAAGATTGGTACTCGTACTGCTCTTACTAATTTCTTGATGGGCAAGACCATTATGATTCCTGCTCGGCGTAAAGATAATGACGACTCGGTTGTCCTTACTTTGCGGAACATTTTCTGGAATAACTTGCAACCCTTTAATCTAGAGCCTTGGGCTCTAGACTGGTAATTAGATGCGAGAGTGGTGGAACGGTATACACAGGAGACTTAAAATCTCCCGCCCTTGGGCTTGAGGGTTCGACTCCCTCCTCTCGCACCACATTATGAAAACATTAGTATATATTTTTGATGTAGACGGTACTATTCTAGATACTAATAATAGTAAATACGATGTTAGTATGCCAATCCCCGGACGTATTGACATAGTAAATGGCCTTTATGACGAAGGCCATAAGATCATATATTGGACAGCACGCGGTGCTGTTACTGGAAAAGATTGGTACGACTTTACTAAAAGGCAATTGGATGATTTCGGATGTAAGTATCATGAATTTTTCACGAAGAAACCACACTACCATATATGGGTAGATGATAAAGCAATTAATGCTAACGAATTTTTTAACAGAGGAATGTAATGGAAAACGGTTTTGAGTTTTATTTTGGCTTAGTAGATACAGATCAAGAGTATATGCAGTTGGAGGATCTATTCCAACATGGAGATAAGTACTACTACTTTAAGATGGTAGTAGAAGACGACATGTTCGCCATTTACGATACTTGTAACCGCATGATGCCTTTCGACCGTACTCAAGTTAAAGCCATGAATATGGCTATGTTTGGTGTAACTCAGTTTTATAATGCCTTGAACGAAGCAGATGCTGTTTTTGAAAAGCGCATGAATGAAACCAATGCGCTAATGGACTTTTGGAACGATGAGTAAAGTTACATTAGTTGGTATCACTCAGCCCCTCATTGAGGGTGTTTCAACAGCATGTGATCTCGTAGCATATGTAGCACGAGTATCCAACCCTAGCAATCAGTTGAATACTGAAACTGCTCCTAAACTTTTAGCATATCTCGCTAAACATCAGCACTGGTCTCCGTTCGAGATGGTATCTCTGACAATGGAGATCGAGACTACACGAGATATTGCTAGGCAGATTCTACGGCATCGTAGCTTCTCTTTCCAAGAGTTTAGCCAGCGATACGCACACGGGCCTGATCTAGGATTCGAAGTTCGTGAGGCTAGGCTTCAAGATAATAAGAATAGGCAGGCATCTACTGAATTAGATATGGATATAATTGAAGACCGCGATCTAGCATTTGATTGGGAACGTGCACAGAAGCGAGTACTGTTTGTAGTTCAGAAAGAGTACGAATGGGCCATTAAGAACGGTATTGCTAAAGAGCAGGCTCGTGCTGTACTACCAGAAGGTCTAACGCATTCTCGTCTATATATGGCAGGAACACTTCGATCCTGGCTACATTATTGCATTTTGCGTACCGAAATGGGAACTCAGAAAGAACATAGAGAAGTAGCGCAAGCCGCTTTAGATATTCTATCTGAACAGTTCCCATCTATTATGGGGATAGTCACTAATGAAAACGGAAGCCAGCAAGCTTAACCCTCTAGAATTCATTTTAGAGTTATTCCCAGATACCGACCCTAAACCGCTGACAGTGGATCAATCTAATCAATTCGTCCACTATCTGCGTATGGGCGGTATTATCTGCGATTCACAGCTAGAAGAAGTAGAAGCTCTTAAACTTCTAGATACTCTAGGTCTACTCACAGTAGAAATCGAAACAAGTATTCTTGGTACAACACTAAAAGTAGGAAATAAATACAATGGCAAATAAATCGGGCAGTGCTGGGCGTAAAGCCAAAGCAGCTGTATATAAGACTGCTAGGCGTTGGGAAACTAATCGTCGGCGTAAACTAGAACGCCAGCTCAAACTCAACCCTAACAATGCTGTTCAAATCGAAGCAGCTTTAAAGAACATCGTGTATCGTCGACGCACTCCTATCAATCCTACATGGAGTTCTACCAAGCGTCAGACTGCTATCCTATACAAGAAGTTCACCGGCGTAGTGAATATGGATATGTTTAGCAACAACGAAAAGCTGTCCGGGCCTGCGCTGATGACGCATGGCAAGTTCAAAACCAAATCACTGGGGCGTACTGACCGCATGTTTGCTCTAGGCACTCGTGCTAAGCATGCTGGCACAGATACTTTAGCATGGGCTTAATAGAGGGGTATATACTCTTTGCCTTAGCTACCACAATTGCAGCCTTATATGAACTATTCATACCTGTAATTAATAGTTTATCCTTAACACATCCTGAAATACAGGTAATACAACATAAGTGGATCACACTCGCTACTTTCACCTGTATTACGCTGGTAGTAGCTCCTATGATGCTACTACCATGTATTGTACCTAGCATGGGGGAACGCTTCCGCAAATCTCTATGGGAGACGTTAGTTCAGGAATGAAATTTCAGTGTTGACGGGCACGCTAAGCTAGTCTATAATGTATTCTTACATCGGGAAAGCAAACGCAAATGAAACTCGCAAAATTCACCTACACTGATACTAAGGGCAAGATTACAGATCGTACAATTCTGATTATTTCTGAACCTAGCGATAAGCTAAAGGGTATCGACATGTCCGAGGTAGATCACGACGATATGTTTGATTTCACTACTGAATACAATGCTATTCAGGAAACATTTTATGCTGCTATTGAAGCACTTAAAACTGAATACGATCTGAAACATAACTTCCGTCAATTCTTTGCCAATAAAATTGACGGCATGGTTAAAGTAGACTTCTGATTTGTTGGGCCCACCAAAAATACGTCTAGGATACTAGCGTATAGCCGAAAGTCTGTGTTGATCCCACTACGCTAGGGTGGAGGAGCAGACAAGACGTATTTTTGGTGGGCCTACTTTTTTGCCGGATTGGCTCAGTGGTAGAGCTATCGCCTTGTAAGCGATAGGTCGTTAGTTCGATTCTAACATCCGGCACCATACAAAAGCAGACTTGAATCGTCTGTTTCTCTATGGCATAATACATATATGGATTCGAAAAACAAAAGAAAATTTAGACACTGGGATAACAAGTTGCTTTTTGATGTTTATCAGAAAGCTGTTCAAATTAGCGGGAAAATTGAAGAAAAGTGTAATGACGAAGTTAGCCCTGATATGCTGCCAGAATCACTCATCCCTACTGATATTTTGTACGACCTTACTTCATGCTTTGAAGCTATGTACGACAAACTGATGGAAGAAGAGTTAGTGACGGCAGGCTTCCCCAAGTCCTCTAAGACTAATCACTGAAATTTTGCATTTGATCTAGAAGCTGAAACGCTTTATAATATTTACTTACAAACTTACTACTAAGGAAACACAAAATGGCATGGACTGAAGACCAAAAGCAAGCTGCAATCGCTCAATACGAAGCTGGTAACCCCACTCCTGAGAACTCAACTGAGCTTATCAAGGAAATCGCCGAAGAAATGGAGCAGTCTCCAAACGGCGTGCGTATGGTGCTTGTGCAAGCTGGCGTCTACATCAAGAAGGAGGCTGGTGCCCCTGCTGCTAAAACTGCCAGTAAAGCTGGTGACGCTCCTAAGCGTGTTAGCAAGGAATCCAGTATCGCTGCTCTGAAGGCAGTTATTGAGAGCAAGGGTTTGGCCGTTGATGACGACGTGCTTGACAAGCTCACTGGCAAAGCCGCCGTGTACTTTACTACTGTACTCAAGGGCTAAACACAGCGGCTTAGGCCGCTTTTTCATTTTTTGGGGGACATATGGCAACTCGACGTACTAAGAATGGTGATGATGAGAAACTGGATGCAACTAATCTAGAAAAGGTAATTGCTCTACTAGAACCGGAAGAAGGTAAGCCCATTAGTAAGAAGGATGCTTGTGCGATCCTAAACATCTCCTACAATACTGCCCGCCTTGCATCTCTAATTGAGAAGCATAAAGAAAAGAAAGCAGTGAATGCTTCTAGGCGTGCAGCGTTACGAGGGAAGCCAGCAACTGCTGGAGAAATAGCTTTCATCATTAGCGAGTACTTGGAAGGGGTTACAGTAGATTCAATTACTGAGAAGACCTTCCGCGGTGCGACCTTCGTTAAGGCTATTCTAGAAGAAAACAACGTGCCTATTCGTGCTAAGGCTCACGACTACTTCAAGCCAGAACTGATTCCAGAGGGAGCAATGCAGGAACGCTTCACTATTGGCGAAGTAGTCTACTCAGCAAGGTACGATTCGACTGCTCGCGTAGATGCAGAGCTTAGCCAGCATGGCCAGTGGGTATATCGTATCTGGTTGCTGTCCGAGAAGTGGAAGCAATTCGCGTATCAAGAAGCGGCCGAACTAGCCAGCCTAGTTCACCTACGGAAGTTGGGCGTGTTGGTTTGACCCAGGCGCCAAACCTCCGAATTTATGAAGGACATAGATGGATCTATATGAAAAACTAATATTTGAGAACGAAGAAAAAGGCTTTCAGTATAAACTTACTGTTAGCGAGTTCCGAGAAGTTCAATATCTACATGTACGCAAGTACTTCCTTAGTTATGAAGGTGAATACGTACCAACTAAGGAAGGTGCATCTATTCCAGCTACGATACAGAATATTTTTGCTCTGTTAGATGGCTTGATTGAAATATGTGCTAGCGAAGAAAGTGTAGATGTAATCACCGAGTACTTTGGCAACAAAATTTCACAGTTGCGTAAAGACCCTGAATAGACTATAATACTTACTATGAACAAAATCTACGAATTCTTGAACAATGCAGCGCGTCAGTATTACAGTGGTAATCCCATCATGTCGGATGAACAATTCGATAAGTTGGCTGATTCCATTGGGTATAATGCCGTAGGTGCTAAGCAGCATGAGAATACTGAGAAGCATTACAATCGTATGTATTCTCTGCAAAAGCACTACGAAGATGAGACTAACAAGGCTCCTCTCTCTGCACATGGTAGCTGTTCTATGACTCCTAAGATTGACGGAGCCGCTATTAGTATTCTGTATATCAATGGACAGCTTAGCCGCGTGCTTACTCGTGGCGATGGGATCGAGGGGCGTATCGTAACTGATAAGTTTCTTGCAACCAAGTTGATCCCACATACTATTAGCCCTAAGTTTGGGTCTGTAGTGCAGATCATCGGCGAGATTGCTGCCCCTAAGTTTGTAGAGAATTCTCGTAACTATGCCGCTGGTGCTTTGAATCTTATTGATGTTAATGAGTTCCGCACTCGCTCAGTAGAGTTCTTTGCGTATGGTATCTTTCCGTACCCCACAGAAACCTTTAGTGATGACTTGACCCTACTGGCTAAGGCAGGATTTGGCACAGTACAGTCTAAGAATATCGCTGAGATCTATCCGACTGATGGCATTGTATTTCGTTTGAACAATAATGCAGAGTTCGATAGCCTAGGGTATACTAGCAAGCATCCCCGTGGTGCATATGCTAAGAAGGAGCGCGGTGAGGCTGTAGAAACTACATTGATCGCAGTCGAGTGGCAAGTCGGACGCACTGGTAAGGTTACTCCT
>ENA-OSIY01000424-OSIY01000424.1-marine-metagenome-genome-assembly--contig:-NODE-424-length-23411-cov-7.810063_pt1 | contig 23411 bp, 30 predicted proteins | sample MGYA00237884_ERZ534233 | MGnify/ENA primary metagenome ERZ534233 (study PRJEB26412, sample SAMN06343840) | marine metagenome | isolation source: estuarine water | place: USA: Columbia River Estuary... | reverse complement strand
TGTGTATAAGAGACAGAGTGATAACATGATTATTGCAGGAAAACAATTTCTTGATTTAATGTTAGAACGAGGTGGAGTTTTATTAGATACGGAGATTGTATTAGGAGACCCAACTGAACAATACACAGGACAACCAGATAAAGTATGGTTGATGCAAAACAAAGAGAAGGATGGATTTGGATTTGTTATTACAGATTGGAAAACAAACCAACCAAAGAACTTTGAAGTTCATCATTACACGGGTAGATTATATCCACCATTCAACAATTACCATGATAATGCCTTAGGTCATTATTATTTACAATTACCATTATATGGTCGATTGTTGCGTAAGATGTTGGAAGGAACAAAATATAACGATACTAAATTATTAGGTAATGTAGTTGTATTATTAAAAGACGACGCAACATTTGTTGAATATAAAGTTCCACATCAAATTAACAACGCAATCCTACAAATGGATTTATCAAAATATATTTCAAGATGGTCAAAAAAATAATTCATATTGCTGATTTACATATTCGTACAATTCAAATGCATGATTTGTATAGAGAACAATTCGAAATATTATTAAATGAATTAAGTGTAAAATTCTTAGAATGGGCGGATGAAAATATATCGCATAACGAAATTAGAATTGTTATTGCGGGTGATATCGCACATCAAAAAATTAATATTTCAAATGAACAATTATTATTAACGAGTTGGTTTTTAAAAGAGTTAACTCGTTTTGGTAAGGTTGTAATAATACCAGGTAATCACGACTTCTTGGAGAATAATACACAACGTATGGATAGTATAACACCAGTCGTTCAATTATTAGACAATCAACACATCACATACCTAAAAGATAGTGGTGATTATGTTGATACCGATGGTAGCGTTCAATGGGTTGTTTATTCATTATATCAACACAACGTAAGACCTGAATTTACAAAACAAGAAGGTTTATTAACGGTTGGACTGTTCCATGGACCGATTATGGGGTTATCAACAGACTTAGGTTATGAGTTTGAAGATGCGTATGATCAATTAAACTTTGTTGATTTAGATTTATTGTTATGTGGTGATATTCACAAGAGACAACAATTCACATTACCAAATGGTGGACACGCAATAATGGTTGGTAGTTTAATACAACAAAACTTTGGTGAAACAGTTAAACATCATGGATATGGAATATATGATGTTGAAACAAATGAATACACATTTCACGATTTACCAAATGAACAACCATTCCTACACTTTAGAATAAACGATATCAAAGACATAGAAAATGAAACCGAAGAGCACGCTAATCTTGGATAATGAATTTATTCAATATTGTGAATTAAACAAAATAGATAATGTAGATAAGTTAGCACAAGAAACATTCAACAGAGGGTTTTCTTTGTTGAAGTATGGTGAGACACCAACTGGTAATAGAACTAAAGAAATAGTTGAGGTAACAAAAGAGGTTATAAAAGAAGTTATCGTTGAGGTTGAAAAAATTGTTGAACGTATTGTTGAGGTTCCAATCGAAGTTATTAGAGAGGTTATAAAAGAAGTAATAGTAGAAGTACCTGTTGAAATTATTAAAGAAGTGTTTATTGAAAAAAAAGGTAAAAACAAAACTATCACAAAGGAAATAATTAAGGAGGTACCGGTTGAAAAGATTGTAGAGGTAATCAAAGAAGTTGTTAATAACGATGAAATTGAAAGGTTAATAAAGGAAAATAACGAACTAAAATTTGAGTTAGAAAAAATAACCTCATCATTAAATAAGTTAGGTAAGGGTAAACTAATGAGAAACAGTGATTTGGGATCACTTTATGATGAATAATTTCCGGCAACTTCCTTTTTTTTATTGATTTTTTTCTTTATATTTTAATAATAAATTAATGATTATGATATTGATATTTTGGATGATTGCATATGGAATGACCTCGATCCTAGTATGGGGTTCCATTTTTGAATCCACAAGAGTATGGATAAAAAAACACTCTAAATTTTTCGGGGATCTTTTTTCATGCACCCTTTGCACTGCAACTTGGGTAGGGTTTTTCTTATCACTCACATTAGGTGGTTTAACTAATCACTATTTTAATATTCCATGGTATGTATGTTTATTTATGGATGGAATGTTTTCCGCTGGTAGCGTGTGGGCGATTAACGGAATAATTGAATGGTTCGAAGAAAATAGACCTAAATAATGTCACCACTAGAAAGAGCACTAAACAAATTATTAAAGAGTAATAAAAAATCAGCTTACTTAGCGTTATTTAATAACGGCAGTAAACTAAGTAATTTATTTTGTAATATAGTTACAAGCACACACTCAACAAAAATATCTTCAGGAAATAAACTTGAAGATTTCATATACGAGGAGTACAAAGGATTAAAATTTAATAATATAAAATTTGTTGACGTCATTAAAAAAATAGAAGAAAATCCAAATGTAACTATTGTATTTAAAAAAGTTAAAATTAGTAAATCAATATTAGAAAATAATTCAACGTATGAATTTAAAAGAGGTAAAAATTTACACTTAGATTTTTTAGTATATTGTGAAGGTGAAATATATATTAATGAATTGAAAGATGGATATAGTTTGGACACTAAGAAATCTAACGACGAAATCAATGAAATTAAAATGGTTAAGGAGGTTTTTGAGAATGTAACAAATAAAAAATGTTACGCATCATTAATACTATGGACGTGTGCCGATTTAAAAGACGCATCAATTAAATCAAATGAGGCAAAAGATTATATTGTGATAGGACGTGATTTCGCAACTAAATTAGATGTGGATTATGATACTATAGAATATAATAGAATGACATATAACGAAGGGAACGATGAATTCCTTGAAAATAAAATACTCGAAATGAGTGATATAATTAATGAAAAAAGAAAAAAAAATTAAAGTAAAACCATTACATCCTCTTTGTAAATGGTCTGGCGGTAAAAGAGACGAAATAAAATTATTTAAACAGTATTACCCAAAAGACTTTAAAAGATTTATTGAACCTTTTATTGGTGGAGCAGCGGTTTATTTTGATTTAAATTTTAGTGGTGAAAATATTATTAATGATGTTCATCCTGAATTAATTAATTTTTATAAAATGATTAATGAAGGACACACACAAGAAATTTACGATTTACTTAAAAGTTGGGGAACAGGTGAAATGGATTATTATGTTGTTAGAGGTGGTAGTAAAGCTAAATTAAAAAATGGAGAGGTACCATTAGTACCTAAAAATGACATAGAGAAAGCTGCACGATTTTATTATCTAAGAAAAACATGTTTTCGTGGTATGATTAGATATAGTAAAGAAGGTAAATTTAATATCCCGTGGGGAAAATATAAGACAGTTAATTTTGATGACATACTAAGACCTGAATATAGTAATCTATTAAGTAGAACTGAGATTACATTAGGTGATTATAAAAAAGTATTTGAAAAATATAACTCACCCGAAAATTTTGTCTTCTTAGATCCACCATATGATTCTGAATTTAACGATTATGGTTTTGATGACTTCAATAGACAATCTCAAATTGAGTTATGTGAAATTTTCAAAACAACAAAAAATAAATGTATGATGGTCATTTCTGAAACTAAATTTATAAGAGACCTATATAAAGATTACATCGTTGCTTCATATCCAAAGAAGTATGCATTTAAAATATATGGAGGTAGAATTGGTGATGAAATTGATAAAAAACATCTTATTATAATGAATTATAAGAATGAGTAATCCATTTATAAAAGTAACTTGGGAAGATGTTCCCGAAAATTTTACCCCTGAGAAAATCAGAAGGGTTAAGTCTTATTTTGAGAAGAAATATAATGCAAAGACAGTACAAGTTATTACTAAGACTTTAACTAATGTTAATCAAACACGTTTAGAGTCTTTAGAGGCATCCGATAATATATTAGATCATCAGTACCAAAAGAAACTGATGAAAGACTTTTTAACCGATAATAACATAGTTATTAAAGAGGAGTTGATGGAGAGATTAGATAATAAGGTCAACACTCAAATAGATAAATTAAATGAAAATAAAGTCAGATATAACAAATGGTACATCAAGAAAGTTGAATTCTCAAACTTCCTTTCATTTGGTGATAATAATATTATTGATTTTACAGGTTTGGACGGCATTACTGTAATTGAGTCTACACCTAAGAACTTCGGTGGTAAATCTACATCATCAGTAGATCTTTTAATGTTCCTATTTTTCAACACTACAACTAAGACTAAAACTAATGGAGAAATCTTTAATAGATTCACCGATAATAATGATGTGAGTGTTCGTGGTGAGATTAGTATTGACGGTGATGATTATGTAATTGAAAGAAAGACTTCTCGTAAGATGGGTAAGTCAGGCGAATACACCGTTAAGAATGACTTAGAATTTTTTAAGAAATCTGAAGATGGATCTATTGTAAACTTGTCTGGCGAACAAAGAAGAGAGACCGAAGCATTCATATCTTCAGCAATTGGAACACAAGAAGATTTCCTATCAACAATTTTAACAACAGGTTATAACTTAGAAGAACTTATTGAATCTAAACCTACCGCTCGTGGACAAATATTAACAAAGTTCATGGGATTAGAAAGTCTTAAAGCAAAAGAAGAAATTGCTAAAGAGATGTATAATGATTGGTCTAAGAAATTAGTATCTAACACATATAACAAAGTTAGTTTAGAATCTGATAATGAAACACACAAAGAAAGTATTACTAATTCTGAAAGTGAGATTGTTAGATTGACAAAAGAATTAGGTAAGTTTGAAAAAGAATTAACAAAGTTAGAAAAGAAAAGAGACGAAGTATTTTTAAAAAGAAACAACGACGTAGATAGGGAACTTATTAATACCAATCTAGTTTTATTACAAAGAGAAGTTATTTTTTTATTAACTCAAAAAAATGTAAGTCAAATAAACGCCGACGGAGTTAGTGTTGTTGAACCGTCACAATTTTATAACGAAGACCAACACAAAGAGTTAAAAGGTGAAATGGCAAATCTCCAAGGAATTGATGTTGTATCCAAACATGAAAAGACTCAAAGAGAAAAACTAATTAAACAATTTGAAGAAGGAACAGTTTGTCCTACTTGTAATAGAGCATTAGATGAAGTAGATCATACGGATGAAATTGAAAAGATTAAAAAAGAAATTGAAGACATCATTAAAGAAATGGAATTAAATCAAATACAGTTTGATTTATTAAAGGAACAATCAGAAGGATTTGATAAATTAAAAACTGAATTTGAAAATTACGAAAGAAATAAACTTCGTAAAGAAAGATATGAGTTAGAGGTTGAACAAAAACAATTAGAGATTGACAGCAAACAAAAAAGATTAGACAATTACGAAAATAATAAAAAGAAACTTGAGGATAATCAAAAGATCGATGCTGAGGTAATCGCACTTAAAACTAAAATAGAAACTGCTAACGGAGATATTAGACAAACAAATACGAATATAGAAAAACATACCAATAACATTACAAACATGAATGAGAAGATTGGTATTAATGAGGAGTTAATTAAAAAGATTACGGCGGAGGAAGAATTATCCGCTGTGTTTAAAATATACTTAACCGTATATGGTAAAAATGGTATATCTAAGATTATCCTTAAAAATATGATTCCATTAATTAATCAGGAGTTATATCGTTTGTTAGTTGATAGTTGTCATTTCATTTTAGAGATGAATATAAACGATAAGAATGAGGTTGAATTTATTATGATAGATACTGAGACCCGAATCGTTAAACCCCTTAATGCGGGTTCTGGTTATGAAAGAACCATATCCTCATTAGCACTTCGTAGTGTATTGACCAAGATATCGTCATTACCCAAGCCCAATATAGTTGTAATGGATGAAGTGTTCGGTAAGATTGCAGATGAGAACCTTGAAATGGTAGGTGAGTTCTTTAAAAAGATTAAAAATTACTTTGATCATATTCTTGTTATATCACATAATTCTTTAATACGTAATTGGTCGGATAACATCATTATGATTAAAAAAGAAGAGAATGTTTCGTCTGTGGATTTTATTACAACAAAAATTTCTTAGTTTCGAATATCTTAATTATATTTGTCCTATAAACTAAATTTATGACACCAAAAGATTACCAACAGTTTGGTCTTTACGCAAAAGACAAGGGTATTAGTTCGTTGAAATTGGACTATTATAACCAAAAAGTAGAAAACAGTTTAACTCCTTACATCTTAGAGGAACGAACCTTAAATGTAACCGTTATGGACGTGTTCTCACGTTTAATGATGGAACGTATCATTTGGGTCGCCGGTGGAGTGGACGATCATATGTCTACCATTGTTCAGGCTCAGTTAATGTTCTTGGATAGTATCGACAGTAATGATATTACAATGCACATCGACAGTCCTGGTGGATCTGTTAAGTCAGGTCTTTCTATGGTAGATGTAATGGATTATATCAAATCAGATATTAGAACCATTAATACAGGTATGGCGGCTTCAATGGGTTCAGTCCTATTAGGTGCAGGTACCAAAGGTAAAAGAGGTTCTTTAAGATTCTCCCAAACAATGTTACACCAATCTTCAGGTGGAGCGGTTGGAAATATCCAAGACGCTGAAATCAGTATGATTGAGTGGAGAAAAGTGAACAACATCCTATTTGAATTATTGGGTGGGTACTGTGGAAAATCAGCAGAACAAGTTAAAAACGATGCTTCAAGGGATTTATGGTTAGATGCAGAACAAGCACTTTCTTATGGTATCATCGATGAAATTGTGGGTAAAAAGAAGAAATAAGGTTAAAGGGGGATAAAACCCCCTTTCTTCATATTTATAATAAAACATAGAATCGATGAAAAAATTATTAAACTTAAAAAACATTGCATTAGTATTATTAATTGTAATAGTAGTTTTCCAACAATGTGGTGGAAATAAAAAAACAACGGGTGAAATTGTAAAAGTGGATGGTAAAAAGTATGAACTTATAAAACATGAGATTGATACAGTTGAAGTAGTTAAGACTAAGATTGTAACTAAAAAGGGAGAAGATATATACCATGAAACAATTAAGGAAGTAATCATCCCAACAATCGTAGATACTCAAGCTTTATTACACGACTATTTCGCTAAGAACATCTATAAGGATACATTACAATTACCTGATAGTTTAGGAAGTGTATCTTTAATTGATACCATTACTCAAAACAAAATATTAGGAAGAACTTTCAACGCAAGTGTTAAGCAAAGAACCATTAAAGAAACTTTGATTGTTAAGGAATTACCTAAAACTCAAGTATATTATGGACTTATGGGTGGTTTTAATAAAGTAGATGTGGTTTCAAATATTGGTGCAGGTGCGTTGATTAAAACTAAAAAAGATAAAATATATCAATTAGGTATAGGTGTTGCTAATAAAGTAGGAAGTGATGGAACTACCGGTGCACTATCTCCTTTTATTAGTGGGGGTGTATATTGGAAAATTAAATTTAAAAAATAATTTACTCCATAACATAATATGAAGTCATATCTATTATTCATTTATGGTGTTTTTGAAGACCATGAAGATATTGAATTTTTTTGTATTCAAATACTTGGTCAGTCAGAAGCTATACATGAGGTTAGATATATAATAGAAAGTCAAAATAACATGATTGTTATATTTGATTCAGATTACGATGATGCATCACTATCAGAAGAAATTTACACACTTTGTGTAAATGATAATGTAAAATTTTACTTTTTGATTGAAAGAGAGGGTATTGTAACCAGTCACCTACCTGAACAGGTAAATAATTTCATGTTCAAATCAAAAAACATCCCACCCCATACAATTCTTAAAGTGGAGTATAGGAAAAAACCACAAGATGAAATAAACCTAGACGAGGTTTTAGATAAACTCGGTGAGCTAGGAATCGATAGTTTAACTAGCGAAGAAAGAAATTTCCTTGACAATTTTGAAAAGTAATATATTTTGTTTATTTTAGTAACATAAATCGCACCAACCATGAAAAAAACCAAAATCTCAAACTCAGAGGAAATCGAAGAGTATATCAAAGACATTCGTAAAATAAAGGTAGTGTCTCACATTAGACAGGAAGAAATTTTTGAAATGTTACAAAACAAAAACATTACAAAAGAAGAGAAGAAAAAGTTACATGATGAGTTAGTTTTGGGGAATTTAAGGTTCGTAATATCTGTTGCTGCTGGATATCAAAATCAAGGTATGATGTTATGTGATATTATCAATGAAGGTAATATTGGATTAATTAAAGCGGCGGAAAGATTTGACCCAACATCAGGATTGAAGTTTATATCTTATGCTGTTTGGTGGGTAAGACAATCGATTATGGCATCATTGAATGATAATGCTAGAACTATACGTTTACCATCAAATTTAGTACAAGAAGCACAAAAAAATAAAAAAGTAAATTTAGATGATGAAAATAGTTATTTTATAAATAATAGTGAAGAACCAGTTCATAGTAATCTACCATATTGTATTGGTTTATATAAACAAATTAACGAAGAGGGAGACCAATTAATTGATGTCATACCAAATAAGGAAGCTGAATCTGCTGACGCAATAATCAATTCACCAGAAGAAATTAAAAAGAAAGTAGCACAAATGCTTAGCGTATTAGACGAAAGAGAGAAAATTATTATTGAAAAATACTATGGACTAACAGGTGTTGAATCAAATCTAGATGATTTAGGGGAAGAATTTGGATGTACTAAAGAGCGCATTAGACAATTGCGTGATAAAGCGATTAAGAAGCTTAGAAATGAAAGTTTTGAGCTACTTAACTATTTATAATGTAATATGAGTAAAAATTGGTTAAAGGTTTTAGTTGCGACATCAGCAATTTTAATTGCAGGTAGTGCGGCATATTTTTCAGTAACAGGTCTTGGTGTTTTATTTAGTGGTGCTGCAATTGCTGTCATGATTATGGCAAGTTCATTAGAATTTGCAAAGTTAGTTACAGCAACTTATTTAAAACAAAAATGGGGAAAAATAGAGTTACTTAGTAAAATTTATTTAACTGCCTCCGTTGTTATATTAATGGCAATCACATCTGCAGGTATTTTTGGGTATCTTTCTAATGCATTCCAACAACAAAATTTAGGATTACAAAAAGTAGAAAGGGATATTGCGGTGTATCAAACTCAAATCACTAAGAATGATGCAGAGATAGTACGATACTCCACTCAATTAACCAACCAACAAAATATCCGTAATTCACAAGAGAGTAACTTATCTAAACAAATTGACAAGGATAAATCTACATCAAGAGTATCTCAGATGATTAAATCTGCAGATAAGGAAATTACTTCTATATCAAAACGAATTGATGAATTAACAATAAAAAATAACGCATCATTAGATTCAATTAATGTTATTAAAAATAATAATATTGAACTAGAAAAAGAAGTTGGGGGGTTTCGTTTTGTTGCAGAATCTTTCGGCGTACCACTTAATTCTGTTGTTAAATTCTTTATAATTTTAATTGTGATTGTATTTGACCCATTGGCAGTTGCGTTAATTATTTCATTCAATCAATTAACCATGGAAGGTAAGAAGAAAGATGATGATGATGATGACATAAAGCCAATTGATAGTGGTGAAGTTGAAGCTAAAGACTTGATGGCTGAAGTATCTAGAATTAGACTTAGCGAACAAGATTTGAAAAAACTAGAAGAAACATTATTTAATCCTCCATTACCAAATGAAGCATTAAAAAATGCTGCCAAGACATATAATGAAGAAGTAAGTGAAAAACATGTACATATTGATGATTTCGATGCTCCACCTGCATTTACAGAAGACGAGTTAATGAATCAATATACAGATGAGATGGACGTTTATGAAGAATCTTTTGTTGAACCAACACCGACTCCTGAGCCAACAGATACACCAACACCAACCCCATTTCCAACTGAAACACCCACACCCACACCAACACCAACATACATTGATAGAATTGATGTAATATCAAATGGCGGTAATTTTTTTAATGCCCCTGCAGAGGGTTACACTCCCGACAAATTAGAAATACCATTTATTAAAGAAGATGATGAAATCTCAGATTGGGATGTTGCTTTAATGGATGGCTTAGAAGATGAAGAACCATTTTTCACAGAAGAAGAAATAAAGAATATTTTCCAAGAAGAACCAACAGAAGAAGAAATTCAAGGAAATTTTTCCACTATAGAACCTGAAACGGAGATTATTTTCCAAGAAGAACCAACAACATTAGAATCTCAAGATGAATTAAAAAAAAAATTACTAGAAATCCCACAAGAAGATTTGGTGACAACAATCTTGGTGGAAGCATCAACATCAGAATCTCAAGATTTTAAGGAAAATTTATATTGGGAATCTGATGATATCAACCCAAATCAAATAATTTACGATTTAGAAAATAATAAGGTAATTATACCCACATCAGAAGAAGAAATAATAACAGAACCAACAGCCACACCTACGCCAATAATCAATAATATACTTTCTAGAAATGTTAATCCAAGACGTAGAAACTTTAGATAATTTTGACCTTAAGGTTAACAAAAGAAAAACCAAGAAAACACAGATTTTATTATACGATACACAAAGAAGATTTGATGATTATATATCAAAACTGAAATATCGTAAGAATAATAACTATGAAGATATCCCACATTTCGTGGTCAGTAAACTTGGATTAGTGTATCAAATATATGACACTAATTATTATTCCAATACGTTTGATGTTCATGAAATTGATAAAAAGCAGATTAAAATTGCTATTGAAAATCTAGGTTGGTTAAATAAAAACACAATAACAGGCTTCTTAAATAATTGGATTGGTGACCCATATAGAACTGAACCATATATAAGAAATTGGAGAAGTTATTACTATTGGGACACATATTCTGAACAACAAATAGCATCTGTAGCGGAACTATGTGATGAACTATGTGATAAGCATAAAATTTTCAAACAAATAGTCCCATCTAATGGATATATTGAAAATGCGTCAAATTTTCACGGGATTGTTTGTAAATCCAATTTTTCTAATATTTATACAGATATAAACCCTTCCTTTAACTTTAGTTTATTTTTTAACAATGCAAGAAAAGAAATTATTAAATGAGTACGATAGTACCAAAAAAATGTTAAATACATTAAGAAAAATTAATGGATTATTAACAGAAAACGAAATTGGTGCTGAACAACCACAACAACAAGTACAAATGGGATTACAAAATTCCGTTTCAACTAAAGAACAAGAAAGTGATTTTGTTGTAATAAATGACGTTGAAGTTAAGATACTATCAACAGATAAATTAGATATGAAATTAGACGAGGACCAAAAAACCTCAATTTCTAATTTAATAGACAACTTCAAACAACAAGTAAATCAAATTGTTGATTTTGAACCTGGAATGTCAATTAATGAGAATCAAATCAGATTAGATGGATCATTACCAGATCAAGATATAAACTTTGTATTAATCGCAGGTCAGGAAGCTGGTGTTTATATTAACGCTGAGATGTTGAAGTTAGAAACAGAAGTTGGCAATTTAATGGAAAAGTTAGTGAAATTCCAAGCAACATTTGAAACTTCAATGAACCCATTAATTCAATTAAGAAATAATAACTAATATGTCATTAAGTAGTCAAGATAAAAACGAGATAGAAAATATTGTCAAGAAAGAGATAAAGTACTTTATGGACTCAACACAAGCTCATAAGATAGTACTTAAACAAATTCAAGACGAGTTGGGAACCAAAAAAATTGACGATAAAATTGTTGATTTGTCTACTAAAGTTGTGGTTGAATTGTTCAAGACATTATGGCAAAGAAAAGGCTTCTGGGAAGGAGCGTTAAAAAATGTAAGATAAATATGAACTATACTAAACCAAATCCAAAAGCAGAATGGCCTGAAGCGTTAAGATATCGAATATTCGAAAGAATGGGATTTGAGGCTTGGGTAAAATTAATAAAGAAGGGAAAATCTTGTAATTTTTCTCAAATAGACGAATTAACCGGTAATGTTGATTTAGATTATGATAGTCTAGACAAGGACAAGAAAGCTAGGTTTGAGAAAGCGTATAAATCTGGTGAGGTAGAAATGCCAGTAGTTGTAAGATTTAAAAAATATAAATTTGATTTAGTTGGCGGAAATACCAGACTAGCTGGTTTAGTCTTGAAAGGACACAACCCAAAGGTATGGGTTATAGATATAAGTGATGATGAAAGTAAATCAGCACCAATGGATGAAAAAGCGAATCCACACGATTCAGATGACGATAAAGATGATATTTTTCCAACGGGTTCTTCAGATTGGAGAAAAAAGAAAGAAACAAAAGAATTGTGGGTTAGAGATGAAGACCCATTAGATGACAATCTTGAGGATTCCGATGACGACGATGACAAAAAACCTAAACCCAAACCAAAGCCCAAACCAAAAAAAGACGTTAAGGAAACTGACTCAAGTTCAGCGGGTGGTTACGAAGCCCCTTTTGGTGGTAAACCAGCGGTTATTAAAAGACCAGTGAGTAAAATACCTAACTTCATGAATGAAGCCTTAGATTCAAGCGTATCGGCTTCAGCGGCATTTGATGTTCCTTTTGGTGGTGGTGGAACTAAAGGTCGTAAAAACCCATTAAAAATTGATGGACCAAATAGCATTTATAAAAGTAGAGCTGTTAAAGATAAAAAATTTCCAAGATTTGGTGGACCGGATGCGGTGTTTGTAAAAATAAAGGAACATTGTAAGAAGTATCCTTATTGCAATCAAGGTGACCAAAACAACCTACAATTCCTACATGAAGATGAAGATTTTAAAGACGCAATAACTAAAGCGGCAGAAATGTACGGAATTCCATACTCTGATGTGGAAAAAATTGTTATAAACGAGATAAAGAAGATATTTATTTAAATATGAAAGTGTCAGAATTAAAAAATCTAATAGAAGAAACAATCTCTAATGAGGTTAGAAATAAAATTTTATCCGAAAATGAGGGTGAAGTTGAAGAAAGTGGCTTACAAGCATACTTGGGTAATAAGAAGTATGGTAAAGATGGTATGGATGCATTACGTAAAGCAGGTCGTGAGGGTTCAAGCAAAGAAAAAATGAAAAGCATTCGCGACAAGTACAGTAAATTAGATGAAGTTGAAACAGGAAATAATAAAAAAGAATATTATCATATTAAATGTGAAGGGATACCATTAGCAACATTTGAATCCGAAAAGGAAGCAAATGACGCCTTACCTGATTATAAATCAAAACATAAAGGTGGTGAATTAATCATTGAAAAGGGTGAATATGAAAATCATGAGGATATGTTAAATAAATTAGATGAAATGAATGACCAGTTAGAAGAAACAGACAATATGCAAAATACACAACCAAACGAAGGAAATGCATTTTCAGGTGCATTAGCTAAAGCTAAAGAAAACGGAGATGATGAATTTGAAGTTGATGGAAACGAATATGATGTAAATGAAGAGGAATGTTATGAATGTGGCGATGGTTACATGGAAGAAAACGATAGTAATTTGGGTGAAAGTGAAATGTGTGAATGTGGTGGTCAAATCATGGAAGATGGTTGCTGCGATAGTTGTGGTTCAAACAAAGGTCAATCAGATAATATGGATGAGAATTCATGTCCTAAATGTGGTAAAGAATTATGTGAATGTGGAATTGGATTATACGAATCAAAAAAGAAAAAATCTTTTAGAGTTACTGAATCTGAATTTATTAAATTAATCAATAAAATGGTTAATGAATCAGTACCAGGTTTAAAAGCAGCAGAAAAAGCACATAAAGAAAGTGGTAAAGAGAATAAAGCAGCAATAGCTGATTTACAAAAGAGATTAACAAAAGCATTAAGTTTTGATGGCAATGATAACCCAAAATTCCCACATCAAATTGGTAAGGGGGAAAAAGTAGCTAGAAAAAATACTAAAGCACAGGATGAAGAAGTTGCAAAAAATTTCGCTGGTTTACAAAATTTAGAGTATTCAATGGAACCATCTGAAGCTTTTAAGAAAAGATTAAAAATGGCAATTGAGGGTGATAGATTGATGGGTAATGCTCCAACAACTGAAAAATCAAATGTTGTTGCATCTAATGGCGCTAAAGCGGAAGAGTCTAAAGAAAACAAAGATGGTAATTCAATTCCAACACCAGAAACCGGTAAAAAGATTGAAAAACAAATTAAGGATAGAGCAAAAGATAAAAAGGAAAGAGTAATATACAAAAAAGAAGCTGTTCCAACGGGTCGTAATGTTCACGAATCTAGTGACAAAAAAGATAATGTTCTTGCTGAAGAAATTTTAAAAATCAAGAACATGTCACTTTACAACAAGAAAACTCAATAATTTCTTCTTTTATAGATTCTTTCTCTTTATATTTGAAATATAATGAGTTATGAAAAATAAAGAGGGTTATTTAGAGTTTATTGCATCCGAAAGTTACAAACAACAAATTGACATTTGGTATCGCGCTTATAACATAAGCAGAGAAAAAACTGAATTATTTCATGATTTCTTATCATCATTGTATGAATTGATGGAAGAAACATATCTCGGTGCTGATGTCATGGACAATGAAACAGACCAAAAAAATCATTTTATATGGTGTTGGGATAAGGTTATAAAAAGCTTTGAATTAGAAAGAATTTATTTTAAAGAGAGAGGACAAACATTCGATTATTTTTGGAACTTTTTTTTAGAAGCATTTTATTACAATAAAATAGATGAAAATATAAATAGAATAAAGGAATACTTTTATATTTTATTTGATTTTGAACACAAAAAATCAAGGTCTGAATTAGACATGCTAACAGAAATTTATAAATTGTTAGATCAAAACTTGAAAAAGTAGATATTTTTCCGTATATTCGTATTAAAACCAAAATATTATTATATGGATACCCTAAACAAAATTAAGGTTTTAATTGAAAAAATGTCGGTTGATACTGAAAAGGTTTTTGTAAAAGGAAATCGTAGCGCATCAATTAGAGCCAGAAAAAACGCACAAGAGGTTAAGCAACTCATGGGTGTATATCGAAAAGAGATATTAGAAGAAATTAAAAAACATGATGAAAATGATGGAAATAATGATTAGTTCATTTATATATAAATTTTTGTTTGTTTTAAGTATATTATTCGTTTTTAAATATATTTTAGAACTAGCCATCAGATTATTCCAAACTGAAGTCGAGCCTATTAAAATAACAAAAACTGAAGGTGTTTTTTATTATTTGGCAATTTCATATATAATAACCTTTATATCAATTTAATAACGTGTTTGAATTAATAAAATCATTAAAACCATATTTTCACTCTTTACGAGAAGTGAAAGAAAATGTAAGTTTAGATATTAAATTACCATTAAGTTGGTTTTATAATGATATCATAAAACCATATAGTACAATAACTTTTAAAGTGCAAGACAAAAATGAAAGTTATAATTTGGTATCATTAATTTCACAATCAACACAAAACGGATATGATGTTGTATTTGCCTGCGCAAATGAAATTGTAACAAAAAATAAAGAAGAAGAAGAAAAGCAAAGATTATTTCAAGAGAAGGTAAAAGAGTTACAACAATTATTTAAAAATGAATCATTAGATAAATTGAAGGAAATAAATTTATTAGATAATTATGGACACGAGGATACAACAAGCACAAGAGTGGCTAGTGAATCAGATGCAGAAGGACAAGAAGGAACTGGAGACACAGAAGATGAAGATGATTGACGAATTAAAACAAATAAAAAAAGAAGATTTATTTCGACCGAAAGCAAAAAATAAAATATCTATATTAAGTAAAATACTTAAGATAATTGGATATGGAAAAAAAAGGTGATTTATTAAATCAATTAGCAATTATTTCAGATTTAATTGAAAATTTAAACACTGAAACTGAGTTTAAAATATTAACACTAGAACTTAAAGATGTAGCGTTTTTAAATGCTTTTGAATTAATACAAAAAAAATACGGAAGGAAAATGGACAAACCGAAAGATAGCTTTTCAATCTCTATTGGTATGGTCGATATCATTTTTAATAAGAGTAATGCCTAAATAACTCTCTTCTTTTGAATCCTTTTGATTCAAGTAATGAATATAAATTTTTTCTTTGGACTGTTGATATATCTTTTATAAATAAAAAATTAGCACGTTTACGTTCCAACAAATCGCTTTTAATTATTTCAAATAAACGTTCAGTATCTTTTAAATTTTTATTACCAAACAATTTTACATCATTTTCTATCTGAACAAACACTTTATTATTAAGTGTAAAGATTTGTGCTATTTCTATAATTGGTAGTATCTGAGCAATCATTTCATGATATCGAATCCTTTTTTTACCTTGAAAGTCATAAATTTGTTCCTCAACCCAATATGGAATGATTTCTTTAATTCGATATTTGTTATCCTCAATTTTAGCTTCTATGTTTCTTCCTAGACTATCCTTAACCCAAGTATTTGTAGCCCACCTATTGTTTGGAAAAATTAACGCTAATTCATAAACCAACTCATCATTATTCCTTCTACCAACTTGTTCTTTAACAAATTCAGGTTTTCTTTGTGTTCTAAATTCTCTCCAATATTCATATATGGTTGTTCTTTTCATGCAAGTATACATGACTTTTACTCTTTTTTTATTACAAAAAAGTACTATTGAATATTTTTTTGTTGACTTCATAAAAATTTTGTGATTAAAGAGAAAAGACCATAAACACCAAGTATTGTCCAGACAACAAATACAACTATAATTTTCTTACTTAAAAATTCAGTTGATTTATCCATTTCTTCTTTAATTCTATTATTTTTTTTACATTCCTTACATGCCATAATGAAATATATACAATTTATTTCTCTTTTTCAAATAATTTAACTATCTTTTAATACATATATAAAAATAGTATGGAAACAAATTGGTACGTAGTGAAAGTTATACCGGGTAAGGAGAGATCTTTAACTGAGCAGTTTAACAAAGAAATTAGCATGGGTAGAATTGATAACATTAATCGTTTTATATGTCCAACAGAAAAAGAATTTGTAGTAGTTAGAAAGAAAAAAATTCTTAGAGAAAAGGTTATATATAGCGGGTATTTGTATTTTGAATCAACAAAAAAATTAGGTGAAAAAGATTTAAAAGTTATTTCAGCAATCCCCAATATAATGGGAATGATGGGGGATAAAATGCCATTATTGTTAAACAATACTGACGTTAGAAGAATTTTAAAGGACGACACATTAAATGAACATATTGAAAATAAAAAACTTAAATTCACGTTAGGTGAAACGATTATTGTCAATGATGGTCCGTTTAATAATTTTAACGGAACAATTAAAGAAATGAATGGAGATAAAGTTAATGTTGAAATTAAAATTTTTGGCAGAAATACTGCTGTTTCGTTATCTTTGGACCAAATACAAAAGCCATGATAATGAATTTATCACCAGAAGTTTTAATTTACATACAAACAGTTAGGAATTACTTTAATACGAACAAAGAGGCTTACGATTACTTTTTAGGTAATTCTGATGAAATTCTATTTTTCGAACATTTAGCTGATATATCACAAAAAAATTTTGAAAAAGAGGGAGAGGTGATGTTAAACAAAGAGCAATTTGATTTATTAAGAAAAACAATTAAAGCTATTACAATAGCAAAAACAAATAAAAGCACGAATAAAAAATTTGAAATTAAAAGCGAAGATTTCAATTACAACAATGGTGTTTTTATTGGATTACCCTTCCCAAATTTTGGGACTATCTGTTTGAATTAACAAATATTTTTTTTATTTTATTATTATGAAATTACAAATACCAAACAACTATCCGTTGTACGACACGACTTACGGCACTGAAATACCCACTGAACAAATTTATATACATAATTTTTCAAAACTTCCATCGAAATATTATGATATGAAATTTAGCTATTCATCAACAATCATTGTTGAATTATTAAATATGGGGTTTGCTGAAGTAAATAGAATTTACGTGAACAACAGAAGACACGACTCAACATCTCAACACCTTTATATTAATATTGAAAAAGAGGTTATTATTTTAGTAAAAACAAACACTTTAGATAAAAGCTTAAATGACTTATTTCAATTAGAATTTGTTTATAATATTGAAAATGGTGAGTTAGTGGACCAAATTGATATGAGCAGTATCAAAAGTTTTATAAGACCTAAGAAAAAAGCAAACATAAATTTAGTTAAAGCTGATATGGGGCATTTAGATACTGAAGAATATGATGTGGTAATTCCTCCAGTTGATTTACAATTAAATTATGGTTCTGAATTTGTAAAAATTCACGATGTAATTGTCGACAGACTCAACAAGAATAACGATAAGGGTATTATTCTACTTCATGGTGACCCTGGTACAGGTAAGACATCTTACATCAAGTACTTAACCTCTTTAATTAAAGAAAAGGACATTTTATTTATTCCCCCATCAATGGCAGAAATGCTATCCGAACCAACTATTATACCATTTTTAATGGACCACAAAAACAGCATTCTTATAATTGAAGATGCGGAACGAGTGATATCAGATAGAGAAAGTAATGGTTCACCAGCAGGGGTTTCTAATATATTAAATTTAACAGATGGGATATTAGGGGATTGCTTAAACATACAAGTAATAGCAACCTTCAATATGAAACGTGAAAAGATAGACCAAGCTCTTTTGAGAAAAGGAAGATTAATTTGTGAGCACAAATTTGAAAAACTTAACGTAGATGAAACAAATGAATTATTAAAATTTTTAGGTAAAGACCATATTGTTGAAGAAGGGATGGTCTTAGCTGATATTTATAACATAGACGTAGATGTCTATAAAACAAATAACACAAAAAACAAAATAGGATTTAAAAATTAATTATGGATAACGCAACACAAGCCCAAATAGAAAACTTACAAGCACAAGGACAAAATGTATTAATCGATTTTTACGCATCTTGGTGTGTACCTTGTCAACAACTAATGCCAAGACTATCTAATTTAGAACAAAATTACACAAATGTAAAATTTGTAAAAGTAGATATTGACAATAACATGGAATATGCTCAGAGCTTGGGTATTATGTCAGTTCCAACGATTTTGATTTATAAAGGTACAGAATTATTAAATAAATCTATCGGAGCAAACGTTGATGCTGTATATAAAAACATTTTGGATACATTATAATGTCGAACCAAATAGTTATTTTTTCACTAGAAAGTTGTTTTCATTGCACATCATTAAAAAAAAGATTAAAAAATGAAAACATTCAATACACGGAAATAGACATCGACACAAATCAAAATATGTGGGACCAAGTGGTCAATCAAACAGGCCATAATGTTGTTCCTAGCGTCTTTATAAGTAAAGAAGAAAAAGATGATGGGCCAATTTATATACCTGGAAAAGATTTTGAAGATGAAGATACGATAGTCAATATCATTAAAACATATGTATAAGTAAAAAAACAGGGGATTTAGTCCCCTTTTTTTATGCGTAATCCCAATTAAAAAGTATTTATCTAAAAGAATTTACTTTCCATGGCATTACAACAAATAAATTGGGATCAGATTAATACCGAATATGTCCCTTCGGGCACCTCTGTAAACCTAGGTTCTGAAACAACACCTATTTCTTCTGTACATGCAGATAATATTTTTATAAATGGTACAGCGTTATCAGATGGTATTGTAGGGTCGTCAGGAACAAGTGGAACATCCGGTTCATCTGGAAGTTCTGGTGCAAGTGGGACATCAGGTTCATCAGGAACATCAGGCCAAAGAGGCATCTCAGGTTCATCAGGAACATCAGGTAGTTCAGGACATGGAACATCAGGTTCATCCGGTACATCAGGTCTTGATGGATATGATGGTTCATCAGGGTCATCAGGCACAGCAGGTTCAAGTGGTTCAAGTGGTTCTTCAGGTTTAACTGGAACATCCGGTTCTTCAGGTACATCAGGTCAAAGAGGTTCATCAGGAACATCAGGTTCTTCAGGTATTAATGGTACATCAGGTACTTCGGGTTCATCTGGTGTAAATGGTTTGGATGGTTTTGCTGGTACGAATGGTTCATCAGGTTCAAGTGGTTCTTCTGGTACAAGAGGTTCATCAGGAACTGCAGGTACATCAGGAACATCAGGTAGTTCTGGTTCCGCCGGTACATCCGGTTCATCGGGTACGCAAGGCACATCCGGTACTTCAGGTGTAAATGGTACGTCTGGAACATCAGGAGCAAATGGTACATCAGGAACATCAGGGGCAAATGGTACTTCTGGCTCAAGTGGTTCTTCAGGTTTAACTGGTACATCAGGTTCTTCGGGTACATCAGGTCAAAGAGGTTCATCAGGAACAAGTGGTACATCGGGGGCATTATACATGTACACTTTATACAATAATAGCATTAGCAATATTGATGATAGAGTAGATACAAATTATACCACAACAATTCTTACCGGATTATCTTACTCAACAGCACAAAGTATAATATTTGCTTACGACGTTAATACCTATATTATTGGTAGAGTTGTGAGTTATAATTCCACAACAGGTGTTATTGAAATTTATATCACAGAAGTTTCTGGTGGAGGTAGTTATGATAGATGGTATATTAATTTATATGCAACAGGTAGTGGAGGAGGGGGCACAACATCATCGATTGATGTTAGTGATGGTACAACAACAGTTTCTTCAATTTCTTTAATCAATTTTAGTGGGGCGACCGTTTCAAGTGGCACATCAGGCATCGCGTTAGTAACAATAACAGGAGGTGGCGGTGGGTCAGGTACTTCAGGATCATCAGGATCATCAGGTATATCTGGAACGAGTGGTTCGTCAGGTAGTAGTGGCGTTAATGGTTCATCTGGTAGCTCAGGTAGTAGTGGTCTTAATGGAACATCAGGTAGCTCTGGTTCAAGTGGTTCTTCTGGTACAAGAGGTTCATCAGGAACTGCAGGTACATCAGGAACATCAGGTGGTAGTGGTGCTAATGGTTCATCTGGTAGCTCAGGAACATCGGGAGCGGCTTCAGGTGTTCCAAGAATGTATCAACTGACAATAACGTACACATCAAATATTATGGATGCATTTGGTGGTTCTCAAACTGCTGTTGGTCCAAATGGCGAAAGTTTAGCACAATTAATAACCGCTGGTTGGTCGTTTACAAAAGTAGATGGTACGACATTAAGTATAGGTAGACCATCAGGTCTACAAGTGCAACCATTAGTTAACATAATGACACACGGGGTTAACTCAACAAGTGTTTGGAGTAAATCACCAACAGGGGTTAATACTAGTTCATTGTCGGCGTTACAAACAATATCAGGTGGTGCTTTCACAACATTAACATTATATGGTTTGAATAGTTCAAATACCGGGTTAGTTTCATCTGGTTCAACAACATTAACAATAACATTTGGTTTAATTTCTTAAAATAAAAAAATAAATGGCAGTTTCCATACCCCAAAAAATTTTAGTAGGTAGAATAATTCAAGGGACATCAACAGTTCAAACAAATTGGAGTGGTGGCACATATGATGGTGCACCATTGTCATATCAAGTAACATTTGAAATACAAAATTTTTCTGCGGGTTATCCAGGATATTACAATAATTCAAATCTATACAACGCCAATGACATTGAAATTGGTTGGCAATTTCTTTTACCAAATGGAAAATGGTACGATATTGTAAACATAGTTAGTGTATCAAATGATAATGAAGTTATTTTAGAAATAAAAGATACTGATTTAAGAATTTTAACAAACGACGCATCAAATGACCCACCATCTAATGGACCCGACGAAGGTAATTTTGGTGTATTATTTCCAGTTGTTAATGGAATTCCACAATTATCTAGTTTATCAAAATTAGCATCGGCATTTCCAACAGATAGTTATTGGATTGATGATATACAAGCTGCTGCCACTAATTACATTAATTCAAATGGCGGTAGCGGTTCTTCTGGTACATCAGGTACTAGCGGTTCGGATGGGTCTTCAGGTTCTTCAGGAACAAGCGGTTCAGATGGCTCATCAGGTACAAGTGGTACTTCTGGTATTTCAGGTAGTGATGGTAGCTCAGGAACAAGTGGGTCTTCAGGAACAAGTGGTTTATCGGGTACGGATGGGTCTTCAGGCACTTCAGGAACAAGTGGTTCATCAGGTTCGGATGGTTCTTCAGGTACATCAGGAACAAGCGGTTCTTCAGGTATAAGTGGTGTTGATGGTTCATCAGGAACTTCGGGTAGTGATGGTTCATCAGGTTCTTCAGGAACTGCGGGTACATCAGGTTCTTCAGGAACAAGCGGTTCTTCAGGAACAAGCGGTTCAGATGGCTCATCAGGTACAAGTGGTACTTCTGGTACTTCAGGTAGTGATGGTTCATCAGGTACGTCAGGTACATCAGGAAGTGATGGTAGTTCAGGTATCAGTGGTTCTTCAGGTAGTAATGGTTCATCAGGTTCATCTGGTTCAGATGGTTCTTCAGGAATATCAGGTAGTAATGGTTCTTCAGGTTCATCAGGTAGTAATGGTTCAGATGGTTCTTCAGGAACATCAGGTAGTTCAGGTATCAGTGGTTCTTCAGGTTCAGATGGTACATCAGGTAGTTCAGGTATTTCAGGTTCTAATGGGTCATCAGGATCAAGTGGTAGTTCAGGTTCAAGTGGGTCTTCTGGTTCTTCTGGTACAAGAGGTTCATCAGGAACTGCAGGTACATCAGGTACATCAGGATCTTCAGGAGCAACAGGTACATCGGGGACATCAGGTTCATCAGGAACATCACCTTTAGGTTTTTCTTCGGGTACTTCAGGTACAAGTGGGTCTAACGGTAGTTCGGGTAGTTCAGGTTCAAGTGGGTCTAACGGTAGTTCGGGTAGTTCAGGTTCAAGTGGTTCTTCAGGAAATGGTACTAGTGGTACTTCAGGATCTTCAGGTGCTACAGGTTCATCAGGTACAAGTGGTGCAACGGGAACATCGGGAACATCGGGTTCTTCAGGTGCCGGTGCAGTAGGTGTTGCACAAATGTATCAACTAACATTAACATATACATCAAATATTATGGATGCTATTACATCTGCAACAGCGTCAGGTCCAAATGGTGAAAGTAAAGCAACATTAGAAGGATTGGGTTGGGTATTCACTAAAGTAGCAGATACTACATTAAGTATTACGAGACCTGCTGGATTAAGAGTTAAACCATTAGTTAATATAATGACTCACGGAGTTAATGGAACAAGTGTTTGGAGTAAATCACCAACAGGAGTAAGTACTCTTTCAATGTCAGCATTACAAACAACATCAAGTGGTGAATTTACTACTTTAACATTATACCTGTCTCTTATACACATCTCCGAGCCCACGAGACAGGCAGAAATCTCGTATGCCGTCTTCTGCTTGAAA
>ENA-OSIY01000423-OSIY01000423.1-marine-metagenome-genome-assembly--contig:-NODE-423-length-23459-cov-6.501326_pt1 | contig 23459 bp, 19 predicted proteins | sample MGYA00237884_ERZ534233 | MGnify/ENA primary metagenome ERZ534233 (study PRJEB26412, sample SAMN06343840) | marine metagenome | isolation source: estuarine water | place: USA: Columbia River Estuary... | reverse complement strand
AATGATACGGCGACCACCGAGATCTACACCTCTCTATTCGTCGGCAGCGTCAGATGTGTATAAGAGACAGATTTGACGGTCGTCAGCCAGCTTAAAGAGCGCCTGGGTGCCATTCCTGTGCCACTGCAAATGACCATTGGTGCCGAAGAGGAATTTGAGGGCGTAGTGGATCTGGTTAAAATGAAAGCCGTCTACTGGAATGATGCTGATCAAGGCATGACATTTGAATATGCCGATATCCCCGAAGACATGCTCGACGAATGTCAGGAGATGCACGAGTTTATTGTTGAGTCTGCCGCCGAAGCCAATGAAGCGTTGATGGACAAATACTTAGACGACGAGCCCCTCACTGAAGAAGAGATTAAGCAGGGCCTGCGTGCGCGCACCCTGGCCAATGAAATTGTTCTGGTGCTTGGCGGGTCAGCCTTTAAGAACAAAGGCGTGCAGGGCGTGCTAGATGCTGTAGTGGAGTACTTGCCGTCGCCCACTGAAGTCAAGGCTATTGAAGGTGAGCTAGACAACGGTGAGCAGGGTGTAAGAGAAGCAAGCGATGATGCGCCTTTTGCCGCGTTGGCATTCAAGATAGCCACAGATCCCTTTGTTGGCACCTTGACCTTTATGCGGGTTTACTCCGGCAAGTTGGAGACTGGCACTGCGGTGTACAACTCAATCAAAAATAAGCGCGAGCGGATTGGGCGTATGGTACAGATGCACGCCAACAGTCGCGAAGAAATAAAACAAGTATTGGCTGGCGATATTGCCGCCGCCATTGGTCTTAAAGATACCACTACCGGTGATACGCTGTGTGCCGAGAGCCACAAGATTATACTTGAGCGGATGGTCTTTCCGGAGCCGGTTATTTCCGTTGCAGTGGAACCGCGCACTCAGGCTGATCAGGACAAGATGGGCGTGGCCTTGGGCAAATTGGCTCAGGAAGATCCCTCGTTTAGGGTGAAAACTGACCAGGAGAGTGGTCAAACCATTATCTCCGGCATGGGTGAGTTGCATCTGGATATTCTGGTTGACCGCATGCGTCGGGAGTTTACTGTCGAGGCCAATATTGGTCAGCCTCAGGTGGCTTACCGAGAAACCATTACCAAGCACTGTGATATCGAAGGCAAGTTTATTCGTCAGTCCGGTGGCCGTGGTCAATATGGCCATGTGTGTCTGAAATTTGAGCCCGCTGAAGATCCCAGTGCTGAAGGACTGGAATTTGTTAATGAAATTGTCGGCGGAACGGTTCCCAAGGAATATATCCCGGCGATTGAAAAAGGCATCTCAGAACAGATGCAGAACGGCGTGCTGGCTGGCTATCCACTGTTGGGTGTCAAGGCCACACTCTATGACGGCTCCTATCATGATGTGGATTCATCAGAAGTGGCATTTAAGATCGCTGGCTCGCTGGCTACCAGAGACCTTAAAGACCAAGGTGGCGCTGTATTGCTAGAGCCAATGATGAAAGTTGAGGTGGTTACTCCTGAGGCAAATATGGGTGATGTGGTCGGTGACTTGAATCGCCGTCGCGGCATGATTCTGGGTATGTCGGATACCCCCATGGGCAAGGTGATTGACGCTGAAGTCCCGCTGGCAGAAATGTTTGGCTATGCCACCGATCTGCGTTCGGCCACTCAGGGCCGCGCTACATTCACTATGGAATTTGATCGCTATGCTGAAGCGCCGAAGGCGGTGGCTGCGGCGATTATGACCAAAAATCTGGGCTAGAGGCTAAATTTTTCTGACTACTCTAGCTATAGGGGAGAGCTGTTTTTTAATCAGTTTAATGAGAAAAGCCTCCCTCGTGTCTAATCGCTTCACAAATTCCCCACCACGGAATCCCTCTGAGCTAACTAACATTTGAGAGGTTAGCTTAATACAGCAATAGTGAAATATAACTTTAATTACTCTGGCATTCGGTAAAGCAAGTATCTACTGTTTATAAAATCCATAAGGACATGGACTCTCAATTAAAGGATTATGATGAATATGAAAGCTTTATTAGCCCTCTCGGGGATATTGAATTTAGTCCTAATCGCTAACTTTTTTCCTAGCGTTAATCAAACCTTAGGCTACAGATCTGGCGGAGCCGCCAAAGAAATCATTCAGCCTTTCAAAATCCATGCTCCTAATAATGAAAACAACAGTGGTTTGAGTGATATTCAAATCGAAATATTAGGTTATGGAGAAATAAAGTATAAGCAACGCCAGCAAAAGCGTGATGCGCCAAATAAATATTGGCAAGCCGATAACTTTTCCAGCAAGGTGGCTTTCCTTAACGGCAGGATATTGGATGACCAAGAGATAAGAGCGTTATTATTAGAGCGATTCGGAGAGTCAGCTCATCAAAATCCTGTTTTTGAAGACGCCTTTAATCCTTTATTGCATCACGCTGATTTTTTGACATCTGCACAGCAAATAGCTCTCAATGAACAACGTGTGCAGGAACAGATAAATCGGCTTGAAAAACAAACAGATAAAACCAATATCATCACTCTTCCAACTCAGCCTGTAGTAGGTGTCAAAAGGCTCCATGATAACGATGTCAGCAGCATTATTGGAGAGCAGGCTGCGTTCGAATATAACCTCCGACATTCCTATTTGTCAGACAAGTTGCGCCTAAGCGGTATAGATTTCACTGAAGCCACATTCCGTGACACTTACAAAATTATGGCAACGTCATTTAGTACCATTAATGTTGGCCACATTAGTTCTCAGGCATTAATAATCCAACGGAATGAACTCAAAGAAACGCTGGGAGACGAAGCCGCTTTGCGGGTACTAGCTAGTCTGGATGGGCGCTTCAATAGGTTAGATCGTATAGCGCAGCAGAATGATCTCACGGAAGAGCAAATACTTTTCGTTTACGAGGTAATTTCTGAAAGCGAAATGGAAATGGTAGAAGCCTACGAGCTTCGTAAGACAAACCCAGAACGAAGTGCGCAGTTAATGCGTGATGCTTCGCTTAACAAGCAACAACAACTCTACAGTTATCTAGGCGAAGACCTCGCTAAATCGGTTACCCGCGAATTCAATAAGCCAATTGCCGGTAGCAGGGCTCCAACAGGAATCATATTGAGAAAATAAAGATATCTAGTCGTTATTAAATTACCCGCTTACCAATGATAAGGAAGTCATTATGAAATGCTCGTTAGCTAGGCAAATTTATACATCGCTATTGTTAATAATCACCTCTGCAATTTTCTCTGTACAGGCCCATGCAATATCGGCATCCGAGCCAACAGTGCAGGCTGGAGAAAGTTACTCAGTAACCTATGCCCCCCAGCCGATATTGCAAGAGAGGGTTGGGGCAACTGGCACCTGGACATTTGTTACAGGAACCAATGGCGTAGCGGAATTCTCGGGCAAACCTGAGGGCATCTATTACTATCGTGGAGTCACAATTGATTTTTATCCGGGATTTCTTGAGTTTTATTACAGCAACGAAATCTCAGTGAATGTGTATAGCGGGCCCCCTATCGAAGTCGATGGAATATGGGACCAAAAAGACTATATCTATCAAGTTAGAAAAGGTGATATCAATGGGGATGGCAAGCTAGATTTATTCGTAAATCGTACTTCTGGTGGAAATGCCAATAACGGGGTACTAAATACAACAATCCTGCAGCAGCAGGCCGATAAAACCTTCCTGGCTATAGCCGCCACACCAGCCCAACTTAGCACAGCAGCTAGCTGGGCCACGGCAGCCATAGAGGTAGTCTTAAGTGACTTTAATATGGACGGCTACGTCGATCTAATACTCAAAGGGATCAGCAACCATATCGGGGGAGCCAATAACCAAATGGTCTTCTCTAAAGGCCAGCTATTCAGCGGGCAGGCCAGCTCGGTCAGAGACATTGATGACGACTTCGTTAAGACTTTTAGTAGTATTACCCACTGGCTTGGGGATAGTAATTATTTTGAAAATAATATTATTACGGTTACTGGATATACCGACGTACTGACTTATGGCTGTCAGTACAACTGGTCTTACGGTGAGTATATCTGTGGGTTCTATTACGTTTTAGCCCCCTATACGGCAACTGGGTATGATGCTTCATTGATTTCACAAGACGCGTTAGACCTGCGAGATGCATTAGAAGACGTGACACAAGCGGGAGAGTTTGTATTAGATGCACTTTCCAATCCTGCAAAAGCACTTGCAGACATTCTTGAAAGCATACTCGGCGAGACCATTCTTGGAGGAGTACTTAGAAATGGCGGAATACTGCAAATAGAGATTGATGGCGGCCTTACTATAGGTTCACCGCACTTAGATGACACGCGTGGGTTGGTGGTAAGGGCCCAGCTTGCAGAGGTTGCAGAGGAGACGGGTTCGTTTAATTCTCGCTTTTTGACGCCTGGAGAAATTGCTATGGCAGTTAGTAATGGCTTGCTCATAAGTGATTTAAGTTCGGTTGAGGTCTTTAGGCGAGGTATCAATGGTATTAAAGTTGGTGTCAGTCGAGGCAACATTTATATCCCAAATAACAATACTATCAATTTTCCATGGAGTGAGGATTATTCCATCTTAAGTGCTACGGTCAGTTCTCTTGAGCAAGCTGTTTTTGTGCATGAACTAGTCCATGTCTACCAGCAGAGGGCTCTAGGATGGGATGATTTAAGGGTTGGTTTTGAGGCAGGCAGAGCAGGCTCGGATTACTGCTATGCTCCGCTTACTCCTATGCAACCCTATTCAGATTACAATCAGGAAGAGCAGGCAGAAATGGTTTCAGACCGTTTTTTACTCAACAAGGGGATTACCCAAAGACTGACATGCAATAGTTCCGTGACCACAGGCCAACTTAATGGAGTAATTGATTTATGAAGGGTCTTTTAATACCAATTCTATTTTTAGCGGCATGCACACATGCTGTTGATCAACCTGGCTGCAATGAGGACGCGGGTATAAAAGCAATATATGAGGACAAGATGGCAGAGGCATATGAAATGCTAAAGGAATGTGAGAACGTTGAGGCAACCGGTATTGCACTCCATCATTTACAAGCGTTAATTTACTACGAAGGTATGGGCTCGTATAAGTCTTTGAAGGAGAGGGTAGAGAAATCACAGGAGTTATCTTGTAGGGCAGCTCTTAAAGGCCATGACATTGCTGTTTCGGCAATCGCGTTTATGTATCTAAATGGCAGCTCGACTGCGGGGTTAGAGCCAAATAACGAAATTCGCACATGTCTTACAAAAATTCCAAAAATCTCATTAGAGTATGTGGACCCTAAAAACGTTGAGGCTTGCTTGAGTCTCAACCCAGATATAGACCCCACTTATGAATGTTATTAAACGTGGGGGAAACACACTCGACGTTAATATGAAGACCACAGCCATATTACTTTTTTTGTTATCAGGGTTTAGCTATTCAAAAATGGCAAGTAGCTGCGACGGAACAGCAGGCCTCGCAGCCCTATATTCAAATAATGAATCCCGAGCCTATGAATTGCTCAAAAATTGTTCAATAGATGTAGCCACGACTGGTGAGGCGTTACACGATTTGGCCGGTTTAATTTTCTATGGTCATGGTGAGTACAGCTCCATTGATGAGCGTGTCACTCATTCCCTAAAACTGTGGTGTAAAGCAGCGCTTAAGGGCTATTCAACTTCTGTTTTTATTCTAGCGTCTCATTATGAGAAAGGTGATAAAAGTTTAAATATTAAGGAAAACCGTCTGGTCAGCAACTGCCTATTTGGACTTCAAAAAAATGACCTTAAATATGCGAACATTTTAGATGTACAGGCTTGTTTGAGCCTTAACCCAGATATAGACGCCACTTATGAGTGTTACTAAACAGTGATGTTTAGGGAGGGGCGTGAATGAATAAGGAAGCGATGCAGAAGAAGCTGGCCGCACGCATTATGAGCGCAAAAAATAGGGAGGCTGTTTCAGTTTTAGTTGGAGATCTTTTAGCTAAGGATATTATTGTATTAACAGAACAGTACGGAGTTGTTCTTAGTGCAGACGAAGACGATCAAGCACTGCTAGAAGAGTTTCAGATAACGAGGCGAAAAATAGAAAAGTTTGGAAAAAAAGCCGTACATAAAAATGGCTCCAACGACCCTAATCAATAACACTCATGGAAGCCTATTGTGCCCAAGGTCTGAGTTTGATGGAGTAATAGGCTAATGGCTCTGAAAGGCGATCATCAGGGATTAAAGTTGAATGAGGCAGTATTCTATTGGAGCCTCACTTGTAACAAGATAATAAAAAACCCCGCTGGGTTGCACCAGCGGGGTTTTTTAGGTCTTAAAGAAAGTAAATTACTTAGCTTCTTTAAGTGCCTTAGCTTCAGCAATAACATCATTGGCGATGTTCTGTGGGCAAGGCATGTAGTGTGCGAATTCCATTGAGAACTGACCGCGGCCAGAAGTCATGGTACGCAGACTACCGATATAACCAAACATTTCAGACAGTGGAACGTCTGCCTTAATGCGAACACCGGTAACACCCGCTTCCTGATCCTTAATCATGCCGCGGCGACGGTTCAAGTCACCAATAACATCACCAACATGATCTTCCGGCGTGTAAACGTCGACTTTCATGATTGGCTCAATGATCTGTGGGCCCGCTTTCGGCATGGATTGACGGAAAGCACCTTTAGCAGCGATTTCAAAGGCAACTGCCGAGGAGTCAACTGCGTGGAAGCCACCATCGTAAAGCTCAACTTCAACATCGAGAACGGGATAGCCAGCCAATGGACCTTCGTCCATCATGCCTTTAAAGCCCTTCTCAATTGCTGGGAAGAATTCCTTAGGAACGTTACCACCAACAACTACTGAGCTGAAGGTAAAGCCTGAACCTGGCTCGCCGGGCTTAATGCGGTAATCAATTTTACCGAACTGACCAGAACCACCAGACTGCTTCTTGTGTGTGTAGCTGTCCTCAAGCGGCTGAGTGATTGTTTCGCGGTAAGCAACCTGTGGCTGTCCAACGATCAAATCAACACCGTAAGTACGGTTAAGGATATCCACTTTAATATCCAAGTGTAATTCACCCATACCTTTAAGGATGGTCTCGCCAGAGTCTTCGTCGGTCTCAACGCGGAAAGAAGGATCTTCAGCAATCATCTTGCCGATCGCAACACCCATCTTTTCAGAGCCGCCCTTATCTTTAGGCTTAACAGCAATAGAGATAACCGGCTCTGGGAAGATCATCGCTTCCAGTGTAACTGGGTGCTTGGGATCACAGAGAGTGTGGCCGGTCTGAACATTCTTCATGCCGACGATGGCGATAATATCACCAGCCTGTGCGCGGCTGATCTCGTTGCGATCATCTGCGTGCATCTCAACCATACGGCCGATACGCTCAGTCTTACCCGTGAAAGAGTTAAGGATGGTGTCACCCTTGTTAATAACGCCGGAGTAGATGCGCACAAATGTCAGAGCGCCAAAGCGATCATCCATAATTTTAAAGGCCAATGCCTTCAGTGACTCATCGGTTGAAACGATAGCGCGTTCGCCTGTATCTTCACCCTCTTCATCAGTCAGCGGTTGAGGCTCAACGTCAGTTGGGCAGGGCAGGTAGTCAACAACGGCATCGAGAACCATCTGCACGCCTTTGTTCTTAAATGCCGAACCACAGTAAGTGGGGAAGAAGTCCAGAGCGATAGTACCTTTACGGATGCAGCGCTTGATGTCGTCGATAGCCGGTTCTTCGCCTTCCATATAGGCCATTAAGAGATCATCGTCTTGCTCGAGAGCAGTTTCAATCATCATCTCGCGGTACTCTTCAACCAGATCGACCATATCGGCAGGAATATCGACAATTTCGAAATTCTCGGGAAGGCCAGAGTCATCCCATACGTAAGCTTTACGCTCAAGTAGGTCTACCAAACCAATGAAATTCTCTTCAACACCGATTGGCAGGCACATAACCAATGGGTTGGCACCCAGAACATTTTTAACTTGGCCAACAACACGCAGGAAGTCAGCTCCCATGCGATCGAGTTTGTTAACAAAGATTACTCGAGCAACTTCGGACTCGTTGGCGTAGCGCCAGTTGGTCTCAGACTGAGGCTCAACGCCGCCAGACCCACAGAAAACACCAACGCCTCCGTCTAACACTTTCAGAGAGCGGTAAACTTCAACAGTGAAGTCAACGTGCCCTGGAGTATCGATAATGTTAAAGCGGTGATCTCTCCAGAAACATGTGGTCGCAGCAGACTGGATGGTAATGCCGCGTTCCTGTTCCTGTTCCATAAAGTCAGTGGTGGCTGCGCCATCATGAACTTCACCGGTTTTGTGAATTTTACCTGTCAGCTTCAGGATTCGTTCAGTAGTAGTTGTCTTGCCTGCGTCAACGTGGGCAAAGATACCAATATTTCTGTAGTGGGATAGATCAGTCATGAGAGTGCTCGATTAAAATGGCTTGTTATATGGGTCAAAAACGCGCGCGAGTATACAGGATATTGATTCATTTACAGAGAAAAATGCGCAAATAAAGTCGGTCATTACTATAAAACCTCAAAAATTGGCCGCCTGTGACGTGAAAATCCTTGAATATCTGGCAAAAAGGCTGGCATATGCAAAAAAATCGTCAAATTACGCTTCTCGGGCGTTGACTCTTGGAATTCGCAGTATAAGATGGCGTCCCTTGCGCATAGCTCCGATTAGCGGGACTTATAAAGCGTCCAAAATTACAAAATTTAATGTTAAATGCCTGCTGAGGAGACATTGAGATGGCAAAAGAAAAATTTGAAAGAAATAAGCCGCACGTCAACGTAGGCACCATTGGTCACGTCGATCATGGTAAAACTACTTTGACCGCTGCAATGACCCGCGTCTGTGCAGAAGTTTACGGCGGCGAAATGAAAGCCTTTGACCAGATTGATAACGCCCCAGAAGAGCGCGAGCGCGGCATCACAATCTCAACAGCACACGTTGAGTATGATTCCCCTGATCGTCACTACGCACACGTAGACTGCCCAGGTCACGCCGATTATGTTAAAAACATGATCACCGGTGCTGCCCAGATGGATGGCGCAATTTTAGTATGTGGCGCAACTGATGGCCCAATGCCACAGACTCGCGAGCACATTCTGCTGTCACGTCAGGTTGGTGTACCTTACGTATTAGTATTCCTCAACAAAGCTGACCTTCTTGCAGAAGATTGCGGCGGCTTTGGATCTGAAGAGTATCTGGAAATGTTAGAGCTGGTTGAGATGGAGCTGCGTGAGCTGCTTGATCTTTATGAGTTCCCTGGCGACGACACGCCAATCGTTGTTGGCTCTGCGCTGATGGCACTGGAAGGTCGTGATGAGAACGAGCTGGGTACTACCGCTGTTAAGAAGCTGGTAGAAGCGCTGGATTCTTACATTCCTGAGCCAGTTCGTGCTGTTGACCAGCCGTTCCTGATGCCAATTGAAGATGTATTCTCTATTGCGGGTCGCGGTACTGTTGTAACCGGTCGTATTGAGCGTGGTGTTGTTAAGGTTGGTGAAGAGATCGAGATTATCGGTATCACTGACACGGCCAAGACTACTTGTACTGGTGTTGAGATGTTCCGCAAGCTGCTTGACGAAGGTCGTGCTGGCGAGAACTGTGGTGTTCTGTTGCGTGGTACTAAGCGTGAAGAAGTTCAGCGTGGTCAGGTACTGGCCAAGCCGGGTTCAGTTAAGCCGCACACCAAGTTCACTTCAGAGATCTATGTTCTGTCTAAAGATGAGGGTGGTCGTCATACACCATTCTTTAAAGGCTACCGTCCACAGTTCTACTTCCGTACTACGGATGTAACCGGTGCATGTGAATTGCCAGAGGGAACTGAAATGGTAATGCCAGGCGACAACGTGCAGATGGAAGTTACGTTGATTCACCCGATTGCGATGGAAGAAGGTCTTCGTTTTGCAATTCGTGAAGGCGGCCGTACTGTTGGCGCTGGTGTTGTAGCTAAGATCATCGAGTAATAGTTACACAGAGTCTGAAGCGCAAAGCCGAGGCATCTTGATGTCTCGGCTTAGCTGTCAGATAGGGAAAGCAATAAAAATCATTGTAGGCCAGTAGTTCAATTGGTAGAGCACCGGTCTCCAAAACCGGCTGTTGGGGGTTCGAGTCCCTCCTGGCCTGCCACTTAATAAGTCAGGGCGCGTGAATGAGTGTTGCAATAGAAGGTAAGCAGTTTCGATTGGACTGGCTGAAATGGCTAGTAGCGGCGCTGATACTGGGTGGGGCGATTTATGCCAACATGTATTACGATGATCAATCGGTTCTGTATCGCGCGCTTGGCATGATTGTGGCAGTGGCAGTTGCGGGCTTTATTGCTGCGCAGACTGCAAAAGGCGCAGCGTTGATTTCGTTGGGCATTGGTGCACGCACTGAGTTGCGCAAAGTTGTGTGGCCGACTAAGCAAGAGCGTAATCAGACAACTCTGATCGTTGTTGCGGTTATTTTATTAATGTCACTGATTCTTTGGGGAATAGACTCCCTGTTGAGTTGGGGCGCTGCACAGATAATGGGTTAGGAGAAGAGCATGTCGATGCGTTGGTATGTGGTACATGCTTACTCAGGTTATGAGAAGAAGGTTTCTCTCGCGTTGCAGGATCGCATTCAGCTGCATAACCTGCAGGACAAGTTTGGTGAGATATTAGTCCCTACCGAAGAAGTGGTAGAGATGCGTGGTGGCGAGAAGCGTACTAGTGAGCGAATGTTCTTCCCAGGCTATGTGCTTGTGCAGATGGAGCTCGACGATGAGTCTTGGCATCTGGTAAAAGAGACTCCGCGCGTTATGGGCTTTATTGGTGGCAAGGCTGATAAGCCTGCGCCAATTACGGATAAAGAAGCCGATTTGATTCTTCAGCGCGTACATGACTCTGAAGAGGCGCCGCGTCCGAAGACAATGTTTGAGCCGGGTGAGCTGGTTCGCGTTACTCACGGGCCGTTTAATGACTTCAACGGAACGGTTGAGGAAGTTAACTACGAGAAAAGCCGATTGCGTGTTGCTGTTTCGATCTTTGGTCGCTCAACACCGGTCGAGTTGGAGTTTACTCAGGTAGAAAAAGCCTAGTAAGACTATTTATTGGTAGGTTGGCAATTCCGCCATCCTATCGGGGAGCCTGCGAAGGGTAGCTGTTGCGATTTATGCAGTGGCAGCCTAGAGGCGCTAACTACCCGCTAGTGGAGAAGTAAAATGGCTAAGAAAGTTACGGCTTATATTAAGCTGCAAGTGCCTGCAGGTCAGGCCAACCCAAGTCCCCCAGTTGGTCCAGCATTGGGTCAGCACGGCGTCAACATCATGGAATTCTGTAAAGGTTTTAACGCACAGACTCAGGGTATCGAGCAGGGCGCTCCAGTGCCTGTTGTTATTACTGTTTACGCAGACAGAAGCTTCACCTTTGAAATGAAGACGCCACCAGCGTCATTCCTTTTGAAGAAAGCGGCTGGTATCAAAAGCGGCAGCGGCCGTCCCAACACCGATAAAGTTGGCAAGGTTACACGCGCGCAATTAGAAGAAATTGTTAAGACTAAAGAGCCTGACCTGACTGCAGCGAGTTTAGATGCAGCAGTTCGCACCATTGCCGGCTCTGCCCGCTCAATGGGCCTCGAAACGGAGGGTGTGTAAATGCCTAAGCTATCTAAGCGCCGTCGCGCTATTAACGAGCAAATTGAAGCTGGCAAAGTTTACTCTGCTGACGAAGCACTGAATCTGCTTAAGGTTCTGCCCGCGGTTAAGTTCAATCAAACTGTCGATGTTGCCATTAATTTGGGCATTGATCCGCGTAAGTCAGACCAAATTGTACGTGGTGCTACCACTCTTCCCAACGGTTCCGGCAAAGACGTTCGCGTCTGTGTATTCGCCCAGGGCGACGCTGCTGAAGCGGCTAAAGCTGCTGGCGCAGAACTGGTTGGTATGGATGAGCTGGCTGCAGAAATCAAAGGCGGTATGATGGACTTTGATGTAGTTATCGCCGCTCCCGACGCAATGCGCGTTGTTGGTCTGCTGGGTAAAGTGTTGGGCCCACGTGGTTTGATGCCAAACCCTAAGTCTGGAACTGTAACACCGGACGTAGCTGTAGCGGTCAAGAATGCTAAGGCTGGTCAGGTACGTTTCCGTGCAGACAAGAACGGTATTATCCATGGCGGCATCGGTGTCGTTGGCTTTGAAGCTTCCGCACTGAAAGAGAACCTTGCAGCGCTGGTAGCTGATCTGATGAAAGCTAAGCCGGCCTCTGCAAAGGGCGTCTACGTCAAGAAGGTCACTGTATCTTCGACTATGGGTCCAGGATTATTGGTCGATCAAGGCTCGATCGAGGCTTAATTGACCGGCGGCTTTGGCCGCCAAACAGACTTTGGGGTTCGCATTGACCTTTATGGCTAGTGCGAGCCGTTAAAGACCGTAGGTTCCCGCAAGGGTTTAATGAATTTTAACGGTGTTATGCCAATAGAATTTGCCTACGCAAACGGTGAACCCAGTACAGAATTACTTGCACTGGAATTATTTCGCCGAGGTGGTCGAAGACGTTAGGTTTCGACCGAAACTCAGGTAAAAGCAGGAGATTTATCGTGGCATTGAATCTCGAAGGCAAAAAAGCAATTGTTGCTGAAGTAAGTGAAACAGCAGCGAACGCTTTGTCTCTAGTGATTGCCGACGCTCGTGGCGTTGATGTAACCGCTATGAATGCTCTGCGTGCTAAAGCTCGAGCTGAGAACGTGCAATTGCGCGTTGTCCGCAACACTTTGGCTAAGCGAGCATTCGCTGAAACTGACTACGCTTGCGTAGAAGATGTTTTAGTCGGTCCATCATTATTTGGTTTCTCTATGGAGGATCCAGGTGCTGCTGCGCGACTTTTTAAAGACTTTGCGAAAGATAACAAAGAATTTGAAGTCAAGGCGTTATCAGTTAGTGGACAGCTACTCGAAAGTGGGCAGATTGACATGCTTGCGAAACTTCCGACCCTCCATGAGGCTCTCGGTATGTTGGCAGGCGTTACATTGGCTCCGATTACTAAGTTGGTTAGAACGTTTAACGAAGTACCAACGAAAGTTACTCGCGTTGTAGCTGCAGTTAAAACTCAAAAAGAGGAAGCGGCGTAATCGCTTCCAGTGTAAACCAAAAAATTTAGGAGGCCCGAAATGGCTTTATCACAAGAAGATATTTTGAATGCAATCGCTGAAATGAGCGTAATGGACGTTGTTGAGCTGGTAAGCGCAATGGAAGAGAAGTTCGGTGTATCAGCTCAGGCAGCTGTTGCTGTTGCTGCTGGTCCTGCTGCTGGTGGCGAAGCTGCTGCAGAAGAGAAGACTGACTTCGATGTAGTATTGGCCGCTGTTGGCGACAAGAAAGTGAATGTTATTAAGGCTGTTCGCGCAATCACTGGTCTTGGTCTGAAAGAAGCTAAAGAATTGGTTGATGGCGCTCCGTCAACAATCAAAGAAGCTGCTTCTAAAGACGACGCTGAAGAAGCTAAGAAGGCATTGGAAGAAGCTGGCGCAACTGTCGAACTTAAGTAAGTTGGTCGCGCAAGTTGCCTGATTTTTTTCAGGCTGGGCTGAAGGGGATTTCCCTTCGGCCCTTTTCTGCTTGTAAGTATGGGAATTTATAAGCAGTAGTACCTTGAGCTCGAACTCAAGATTGGTAATTCCCTAATAAAGATATCCCGAGGAATACAGATGGCTTACTCTTTCACCGAGAAGAAACGTATCCGCAAGAACTTTGGCAAACTGCCGAATGTAATGGACTTGCCTTACCTGCTGGCAATCCAGCTTGATTCCTACAAGAATTTTACCCAGACGGGTGTTGCGGTCGGTGACCGACAGAACACCGGTCTGCATGCTGCGCTGAACTCAATATTTCCGATCGTCGGATATTCGGGTCACGCTGCGCTGGAATACGTAGACTATGTGCTGGGCAAGCCAGCATTTGATGTAGAGGAATGTAAACTCCGAGGTGTGACTTTCTCTGTACCTCTGAGAGTTAGAGTTCGTCTGGTCATCTACGACAAAGAATCAACCAATAAAGCGATCAAAGATATTCGCGAACAAGAAGTCTATCTTGGTGAAATTCCGCTGATGACTGATAACGGTACGTTTATCATCAATGGAACCGAGCGCGTAATCGTCTCCCAGTTGCATAGATCTCCTGGCGTTATCTTCGATCACGATAAAGGTAAAACCCACTCTTCGGGCAAACTGCTCTACACAGCGCGCGTGATTCCTTACCGCGGCTCTTGGTTAGACTTTGAGTTTGACCCCAAAGATATTCTCTATGTCCGCATTGACCGTCGCCGTAAACTGCCGGCTACGATCCTGCTGCGTGCCTTGGGTTATAACTCTGAAGAAATTCTCGGTATGTTCTTCGATACCAGTATTTTCCATCAGAAAAAAGACGGCTATACGCTGGAGCTAGATCCAGAGCGACTGCGTGGTGAAATCACCGTCTTCGATATTAAAGATAAGAAAGGCGCGGTTGTTGTTGAGAAAGGCCGTCGTGTTACTGCACGCCATATTCGCGATCTTGAGAAGGGTAAAGTCACCTCTCTGGAAGTGCCTGCAGAATATCTGCTTGGCCGTGCTACAGCGAACGACATTGCCGATCCAAAAACCGGCGAATTGCTACTCGAATGTAACACCGAAATTACTGAAGAAATTTTAGAGCAGCTCGCAGAAGCGGGTGTTAAAGATATTGAAACTCTTTACACCAACGATCTGGATTGCGGTCCCTTTATTGCCGATACCCTGCGCATTGATCCGTCGCGCACTCAGTTGGAAGCGCTGGTAGAAATCTACCGCATGATGCGTCCCGGCGAGCCGCCAACTAAAGAGTCAGCAGAAAATCTGTTCTACAACCTGTTCTTCAATCTTGAGCGCTATGACCTGTCGTCTGTTGGTCGTATGAAGTTCAACCGTCGTCTAGATCGCGTCGAAGAAGCCGGCTGTGGTGTGCTCTATGATGAGCGTTACTTCTCTATGCAGAAGACTGACGAAGCTCACGAACTGTTTGAAGAGTTTGGTGAAGGTTCTGATATTGCAGACGTCATGCAGACACTGATCAATATTCGTAACGGTAAGGGCGGTGTCGATGACATCGATCACCTGGGTAACCGTCGTATTCGCTCTGTGGGCGAAATGGCAGAGAACCAATTCCGTGTAGGTCTGGTCCGTGTTGAGCGCGCTGTTAAAGAGCGTTTATCTATGGCCGAGTCTGAAGAGTTGATGCCACAGGATCTGGTTAATGCTAAACCTGTTGCTGCAGCGATGAAAGAATTCTTTGGTTCAAGCCAGCTGTCCCAGTTTATGGATCAGAACAACCCGCTGTCTGAGATCACGCACAAGCGTCGTGTCTCGGCCTTGGGACCCGGTGGTCTAACTCGTGAACGCGCCGGCTTTGAAGTGCGTGACGTACACCCGACTCACTACGGTCGAGTATGTCCAATTGAGACGCCTGAGGGACCAAACATTGGTCTGATTAACTCATTGGCGACTTATGCGCGAACTAATAGCTACGGCTTTATTGAAACGCCGTACCGTAAAGTGGTTAACAACAAGGTCACAGAAGAGATCGAATATCTCTCAGCGATCAATGAATCGCAGTACGTTATCGCACAGGCCTCGGCCAAACTTAATGCTAAAGGTGAGTTTGTTGAAGACGTAGTTAACGTTCGTCACCAAAACGAATTTACCGTTAAGTTGCCAGGCGATATCGATTATATGGATGTGTCGCCGCGCCAGGTTGTGTCTGTTGCTGCCTCGCTGATTCCATTCCTCGAACACGATGATGCTAACCGCGCCTTGATGGGCTCAAACATGCAACGTCAGGCAGTTCCAACGTTGCTTGCAGAAGCTCCTTTGGTAGGTACCGGTATCGAGCGTCCAGTGGCAAGTGACTCTGGTGTTTGTAAGGTTGCCAAGCGTGGCGGTGTTATTGAAAGCGTCGATGCTGGACGAATCGTCGTACGCGTCAGTGATGCAGAGACGGAGTCCGGTGATGCGGGTGTCGATATCTACAACTTGACCAAGTACACCAGATCAAACCAGAACACCTGTATCAATCAGCGTCCAATTGTTAATCAAGGCGATGTTGTTGCCCGAGGTGACGTTTTGGCTGATGGTCCATCAGTTGATCTGGGTGAGTTGGCACTGGGGCAAAATATGCGCATCGCATTTATGCCTTGGAACGGTTTCAACTTTGAGGATTCAATCCTAATCTCCGAGCGTGTGGTTAAAGAAGATCGATTCACCACTATCCACATCCAGGAACTGACCTGTGTTGCTCGCGACACTAAGCTCGGCTCCGAAGAGATCACTGCAGATATTCCAAATGTTGGTGAAGTTGCGCTGGCACGACTCGATGAGTCGGGCATTGTGCACATCGGTGCCGAAGTGGCTGCAGGGGATATTCTGGTTGGCAAGGTAACGCCTAAAGGCGAAACTCAGCTGACTCCGGAAGAAAAGCTACTACGTGCAATCTTTGGTGAGAAAGCCTCTGATGTTAAGGACACGTCACTGCGTGTACCAACAAGCATTAAAGGCACCGTGATCAATGTTCAGGTCTTCACTCGTGATGGCTTGGATAAAGATCAGCGCTCATTGGATATTGAACGCGCTGAGCTCGATCAGTATCGCAAGGATTTAAATGACGAGTACCGCATTGTTGAAAATGCCACGCTCGGACGTTTGTTTACTGCACTGGTTGGCGGCAAAGTAGTCAAAGCTGAAGGTCTTAAGAAAGGCGCTGAGCTAACTGCTGATGCAGTCGCTGAATACAGTTCAGATGACTGGTTTGCAATCCGCATGGATAACGCCGATCTCAACGACCAGATCGCTGCAGCGCAAACTCAGCTTGCTGAGCGTCGAGTCGATCTCGACGAGCGTTTTGAAGAGAAGCGTCGCAAGCTGCAGAGCGGCGATGATCTCGCCCCAGGCGTACTCAAGACCGTTAAGGTTTACCTCGCCGTTAAGCGTCGTATTCAGCCTGGTGACAAAATGGCTGGTCGTCACGGTAACAAAGGTGTTATCTCGGTTATTAAGCCAATCGAAGATATGCCTTACGATGAAAATGGTGAGCCAGTCGACATAGTGCTCAACCCTCTGGGTGTTCCGTCGCGAATGAACGTTGGTCAGGTGCTTGAAACCCATATGGGTATGGCTGCTAAAGGTCTTGGCGTGAAAATTGACGCGATGATTAAAGCTCAGTCTAAAGCCGCTGAAGTTCGTAAGTTCCTGCAGGAAATCTACGATGTTGGCGAGACTGTCTATGGCACCGACCTGAAAGAACTGTCCGATAAAGAAGTTCTCGAGTTGGCCGGCAACTTGCGTAAAGGTGTGCCGATTGCGACACCTGTATTTGATGGCGCAAACGAAGTCGAGCTAAAGAAACTTCTCGAGCTGGCTGACCTGCATGAGAGTGGTCAAACCACTCTTTATGATGGTCGCAGTGGCGATAAGTTTGATCGTCCAGTTACCGTTGGCTACATGTACATGCTGAAGTTGAACCACTTGGTTGACGATAAGATGCACGCTCGTTCAACCGGTTCATACAGCTTGGTTACTCAGCAGCCGCTGGGTGGTAAAGCACAGTTTGGTGGTCAGCGATTCGGTGAAATGGAAGTGTGGGCGTTGGAGGCATATGGTGCCGCTTATACGCTGCAGGAAATGCTTACTGTTAAGTCCGATGATGTAGCAGGTCGTACCAAGATGTATAAAAACATCGTTGACGGCGATCACCGAATGGAGCCTGGCATGCCAGAGTCATTCAACGTGTTGGTTAAAGAGGTGCGCTCACTCGGCATCAACATGGAATTGGAAAACGAATAAGCGCTGTTTTGCTTACCTGATGGCCGGGGCGAAAAATCGCCTCGGCAAACCCAGTTACTGGAGGAAAAGCCTTGAAGGATTTAGTCAACCTACTCAAGCAGCAAGAACAAAATACTGAATTCGATAATATTCGAATCGGTCTCGCATCACCGGAAATGATCCGCTCATGGTCATTTGGTGAGGTTAAGAAGCCCGAGACAATTAACTATCGTACTTTCAAGCCCGAGCGCGAAGGTCTTTTCTGTGCCAAGATTTTTGGACCCGTGAAAGATTACGAATGTCTCTGTGGCAAGTACAAGCGCATGAAGCACCGCGGTATTGTGTGTGAGAAATGTGGCGTTGAAGTGACACTGACAAAAGTTCGTCGTGAGCGCATGGGCCACATCGAACTGGCCTGTCCAGTTGCTCACATCTGGTTCCTCAAGTCACTGCCTTCGCGCATTGGTTTGATGCTGGATATGACACTGCGTGAGATTGAGCGCGTACTCTACTTTGAATCCTACGTGGTAACAGATCCAGGTCTGACTACATTGGAGAAAGGTCAGCTGTTGACCGACGACGAATACTTTGAATCTCTCGAAGAATTTGGCGACGAGTTCAGCGCGACTATGGGTGCTGAAGCGATTCAGGCTCTGCTCAAAGAAATTATTCTCGAAGACGAAATTGCCGATATCCGTGAGGAAATCCCCAATACTAAGTCTGAGACCAAAATTAAGAAGTTCTCTAAGCGCCTCAAGCTGCTGGAAGCGTTCCACGGTTCTGGCAACAAGCCAGAGTGGATGGTTCTAGAAGCTCTGCCGGTTCTGCCGCCAGATCTTCGTCCGCTCGTACCGCTGGACGGCGGTCGCTTTGCGACTTCAGATCTGAACGATCTGTACCGTCGAGTGATCAACAGAAACAACCGTCTCAAGCGTCTTCTGGAGCTAAACGCCCCAGATATTATCGTGCGTAACGAAAAGCGCATGCTGCAAGAATCAGTCGATGCTCTGTTAGATAACGGTCGTCGCGGTCGCGCCATCACTGGCTCGAATAAGCGTCCATTGAAGTCACTTGCCGATATGATCAAAGGTAAGCAGGGTCGTTTCCGTCAGAACTTGCTCGGTAAGCGTGTTGATTACTCTGGACGTTCGGTGATCGTTGTTGGTCCCGCTCTGCGTCTGCATCAGTGCGGTTTGCCCAAGCGTATGGCACTTGAGTTGTTCAAGCCGTTTATCTTCAGCAAGCTAGAACTGCGTGGCCTGGCCACAACGATTAAAGCGGCCAAGAAGATGGTTGAGCGCGAAGAGCCAGTAGTCTGGGATATTCTCGAAGATGTTATTCGCGAACATCCAGTTCTGCTCAACCGTGCACCGACTCTTCACCGTCTCGGTATTCAGGCTTTTGAACCAGTACTGATTGAAGGTAAAGCGATTCAATTGCACCCATTGGTTTGTGCGGCCTACAACGCCGATTTCGATGGCGATCAGATGGCAGTACACGTGCCACTGACAATCGAAGCGCAGATGGAGTCCCGCGCCCTGATGATGTCGACAAACAATATCTTGTCGCCCGCATCCGGTGAGCCGATTATCGTTCCTTCTCAGGATGTGGTCTTGGGTCTCTACTATATGACTCGCCATAAGGTTAATGGCCGTGGCGAAGGCATGGTCTTTGCCGACGGCAGCGAAGTTTCTCGCGCTTACTACTCAGACAAAGTCGAGCTTCAGACGCGTATCAAAGTGCGCATCAATGAAGTGCTTGTGGATGAAGTCACGGGCGAGAAGACTGACGAAACCAAGATTATTGACACTACCGTTGGTCGTGCCCTGTTGTGGCAGATTGTGCCCAAGGGTCTGCCATTCGAACTGGTCAACAAGCCGATGGTTAAGAAAGCCATCTCATTGGTAATCAACGAATGCTATCGTCGTGTTGGTCTAAAAGACACGGTTATCTTTGCTGATCAGCTAATGTATACCGGATTCAACTTCTCGACTCGTTCTGGCGCGTCTATTGGCGTTAACGACTTCGTTATTCCTGCCGATAAGCACGAAATTATTGGTGCAGCTGATGAGCAAGTCCGAGAGATTGAAGGTCAGTTTGCCTCTGGTCTGGTGACTCAGGGTGAAAAATATAACAAGGTTATCGATATTTGGTCTCAGGCCAATGATCGAGTAGCCAAGTCGATGATGAAAGGCATTAGTACCGAGAGCGTGATTAATAAAGACGGTGAGGAAGAGCAGCAAGATTCCTTTAACTCGGTCTTTATCATGGCCGACTCCGGCGCTCGTGGTAGCCCGGCTCAGATTCGTCAGCTAGCAGGTATGCGTGGTTTGATGGCGCGTCCAGATGGTTCGATCATCGAGACGCCTATTACCGCTAACTTCCGTGAAGGTCTCAACGTACTCCAGTACTTTATCTCGACTCACGGAGCCCGTAAGGGTCTAGCCGATACAGCACTTAAGACTGCTAACTCTGGTTACCTGACACGCCGTCTGGTTGATGTTGCCCAGGACGTGGTTGTGACAGAAGTTGACTGTGGCACTACTGAAGGTCTGTTGATGACACCGGTTATTGAGGGTGGCGATATCATCGAAACTCTAGGTGATCGTATCCTTGGTCGTATTGTTGCCAAAGATGTTAATAAGCCAGGCAGCGAAGAAATTGCTGTACCGGCCGGCACCATGATCGACGAAAATTGGGTATTGCGCATTGAGCAAATGAGTATCGATGAGGTCACAGTACGTTCACCGATCACCTGTGAAGTGGCTCATGGTATCTGTTCCGCTTGTTACGGTCGCGATCTGGCTCGTGGACACCGCGTTAACCAGGGCGAGGCAGTGGGTGTTATTGCTGCTCAGTCAATTGGTGAGCCGGGTACACAGCTGACTATGCGTACCTTCCACATTGGTGGTGCGGCATCTCGTGCCTCTGCAGTGGACAGCGTCAAAGTTAAGCAAAATGGTGTAGCCCGTCTTATCAATCTCAAGACTGTTGAGAACAAGACCGGCAACCTGATTGCAGTGTCTCGCTCTGGTGAGCTGGCCATTGCCGATGAGAACGGCCGTGAGCGCGAGCGCTACAAGCTTCCTTACGGTGCTCTGATCAAGATTAAAGACGGTTCCAAAGTGGAAGCCGGTGCTGTGATCGCAACTTGGGATCCGCACACTCACCCAATCGTCAGTGAAGTAGCGGGTAAAGCGTCTTTCTCTGGAATGGAAGAGGGCTTAAGTGTTCGTCAGCAAACTGACGACATGACCGGTTTGACCAGTATTTCGATCATCAACCCGAACGAGCGTCCAGCGGCTGGTAAAGATCTGAAGCCAATGATCTCTCTGAGCGACAGCAAAGGTAAAGAGTTGCACTTCCCGAACTCAACCGTTCCTGCGCACTATCCTCTGCCTGCCAACGCCAGTATTAATATTGTCGACGGCAGTACCATTGATATCGGTGAAATCATCGCAAGAATCCCACAGGATTCTGGTGGTACTAAGGATATTACAGGTGGTCTGCCACGTGTTGCCGATCTGTTTGAAGCGCGTAAGCCGAAAGATCCCGCCATCTTGGCCGAGATCACCGGTACCGTTACTCTGGGTAAAGAAACTAAGGGCAAGTTGCGCTTGGTTATCACTCCAGACGATGGTCAGCCATTGCCAAACGGCAAGCTGCACTACGAAGAGCTGATTCCGAAGTGGCGTACTCTGAGTGTGTTTGAAGGTGAGCACGTCGAGAAGGGTGAAGTCATCTCTGATGGACCGCCAATTCCACACGATATCCTGCGTCTTAAGGGCATCAGTGAGCTGGCTAAGTACATCGTCAACGAGATTCAGGAAGTCTACCGTCTGCAGGGCGTGAAGATTAATGATAAGCACGTTGAAGTTATCATTCGTCAGATGTTGCGCAAAGTTGAAATCACCGATATGGCTGATTCCTCTACCATGATCCGCGGTGAGCAAGTCGAGTACCGACGTGTTCTGGCAGAGAATGAGCGCCTTCGTCAAGAAGGGCTGCAGCCGGTTAAGTTTGATCGCCAGCTGCTTGGTATTACCAAAGCCTCGTTGGCTACCGAAAGCTTTATCTCGGCAGCCTCGTTCCAGGAGACCACGCGAGTGCTCACCGAAGCTGCGGTTACTGGCAAAGCCGATCCGCTGCGCGGCCTGAAAGAGAACGTGGTAGTAGGTCGACTGATTCCTGCGGGAACCGGTTTGGCTTATCACGCTCAGCGACGCAAGACTCGCGAAGCTGAAGCGGCGCCTGAAGTTGCAATGACTGCAGCTGATGTCGAAGCGGCCTTGAGCGAAGCGTTAAATATCGAGATTTAACAAAAGAATAAGGGAATATTTCGGGCACCTCGGATAGTTTATCCCTCAGTGTGATGACCTAAGGGTCAGAGCACTGAGACGGTAATGGGAATGCCCGCTTGACTCCCGGATGTGCGGTAATTAGAATGCCGCTCCCTTTTGGATCTGATTGTCGGGTTAGCGGCAGGATTCAAGGAATGTATGGCCTTCAATAAGAAGGTATTTTTTATTTTTGGAGAAAAATTGCATGGCAACGATCAACCAGTTGGTTCGTAAGCCGAGAAAACGCAAAGTCAGTAAAAGTGACGTACCAGCACTTCAGGCCTGTCCGCAGCGCCGTGGTGTATGTACCCGTGTTTACACAACAACTCCGAAGAAGCCAAACTCTGCATTGCGTAAAGTTTGTCGCGTTCGTTTAACCAGTGGTTTTGAAGTTACTTCATACATTGGCGGCGAAGGTCACAATCTGCAAGAGCACAGCGTTGTCTTGATTCGTGGTGGTCGTGTAAAAGATCTTCCAGGTGTTCGCTACCATACGGTACGTGGCACATTGGATACAGCGGGTGTAAATGGTCGTTCACAGCGTCGTTCAAAGTACGGTACTAAGCGCCCTAAAGGCTAGTACCAGAAAGACGACTTGCGTGTGAATCGGTAATACAACCAAGTAAGGCTAGGGCCTATCCCTAGAAAAAACCTGAAGAGAAGGGCAAAACGATGCCAAGAAGAAGAGTAGCGGCAAAGCGGGATATTCTGCCAGATCCTAAGTTTGGAAATATCACGCTAGCTAAGTTTATGAACATGGTTATGGTCAGCGGCAAGAAATCAGTTGCTGAGCGGATTGTTTACGGAGCGCTTGATCTAGTTGAGCAGCGTCTCAAGAAAGATCCAGTTGAAGTGTTCCAAGAAGCGTTAGACAACGTTGCACCTATGGTGGAAGTTAAATCCCGCCGTGTTGGTGGAGCAACCTACCAGGTCCCAGTCGAAGTTCGTCCCTCGCGACGCACTGCACTGGCGATGCGTTGGTTGGTAGAATACGCTCGTAACCGCGGTGAGAAGTCCATGCCGCAACGCCTTGCTGGTGAGCTGATCGATGCAGCCGCAAGTAAAGGTGGAGCAGTTAAGAAACGTGAAGACGTTCACCGTATGGCAGAAGCCAACAAGGCGTTCTCGCACTTCCGTTTCTAAAAGATTATTGTTATTGGTAATCTTGCGCAAAAAGGGTGGCTGTTATGGCCGCCTTTTTTCGTTTTTAATGATCAAGTTTTCACAAGCCATTCGGTAATTAGCTCCTAGAGGATTATATTGTGTCTCGCGCAACCCCCATCAGTCGCTATCGCAACATCGGAATCTGCGCTCACGTAGATCTGTCTCTTATACACATCTCCGAGCCCACGAGACAGGCAGAAATCTCGTATGCCGTCTTCTGCTTGAAAA